>Ga0316608_1000193_pt1 | contig 32117 bp, 22 predicted proteins | sample MIS2016152B_MG_FD_207673 | JGI IMG/M metagenome (GOLD analysis project Ga0316608, IMG submission 207673) | Microbial mat bacterial communities from Middle Island sinkhole, Lake Huron, Michigan, United States - MIS.2016.152B | ecosystem: Environmental > Aquatic > Freshwater > Lake > Sediment... | reverse complement strand
AGACCAAAAACTAGCAGCAGCAAAACAGGAAGGTGTACAGGAAGTACGGGAGGAAATGGAACAAAAAATTCAACAAATGATGGACCAGCTGGACAATATGTTAATACAAAGCGGCGTCAGCGCAAGTGAGCGGCAGGGTATTCGCACCAGGGCAGCGAAAGCCGGGCAAGAAGTTTTGGAAGGCATTGGAAAAAATTAGATGATTTATCATTGATTCTTGCACAGCATACTTGACTATTTGATACAATATTGTTAACCTATAGACAAAAAACTACGTAAACTTCATTGCATATGTGTACAACTTATTTACAATCCGGAAAGTCCATGTATCATATCATGCTACTATCCCTGGGGACCATCCTATTGGGCGGTTGCAGCCGGGCTCACCAGCTGGGCATGGACGACAATCCGCAGGAAATCCTAAACACCAAACTCAGCAACCCACACGCAGCGCTCACCCCCAACCAAAGCATCTCCCTAGTCAATCATTGTGCCACGTTGGGGGAGCACAATGCAGCACCTGCCACCGGCAAGGAAGTCCTCATGGTCCTAGGCAACACCGGTGCAGGAAAAAGTACCACCGTGAACTATTTGATGGGATGTAAGATGAAACTGGCAAAACCGAGAGAACTGGGCCTGTCGGGAGTTAAAAAAGTTGTTGTCGTAGATCCAGAAAGTCGTGTGCGAGAGCTCATGCCCATTGGGCACGGCAGCCAATCCCATACCTTCATGCCACAGATAGCTTCCGATCCTAATAACGAGAACAGGGCCTACTGCGACTGCCCAGGATTTGGAGACAACCGAGGCGCAGAAATCAACATCGCCAATGCCATCAACACCAGAAGGGTCTTGCAACAGGCAACCGGGGTCAAGGCTGTTTTCTTGACCGACTATTATGGATTGCTTGTTGACCGGAGTAGTAGTATCCGAACCCTGGAAAGCATGTGCCACCAAATGTTTGGGAGTGCAGACAACCTGAGAAGGCACCAAAATGCCGTGCTCCTCGGCATCAGTAAAGCACCACTTTACGAAGATGATGAACCGCTCACACGCGACATGGTGCAATCATTATTGACACAAGGCAACACGCCCACTGCACAAATCCTCGCCAGTCGTAGCTTTCTCTTCGATCCGCTGGATCGGGGAAGAGACAATCCTGACTTCTGGTCTATAGAACGCTGTCGTACCGAAATAGCGCAGCTCAGCAGCATACCCCAACGGGAGGCAACAACACTCTTCCAGACGGTATTGACTGACTCCGATCAAACCAAGCTCAAGCACATCATGAGAGAGCAATCAACCGCATTAGCAGTAGCCTTAGAGCGCGATGACTACCAAGCGGCTGAGAGTCATTGGCAATCGTTAACACAACTAAAAATCATCGGTAGTGTTGAAGTCGAACAAATGATCCGAGAACTTGCTGGGATGCCGTTAACAAACTTTGTGATACGACGTATGGCCTCATACCGAGAGGCCACACTACAACACAGGTTTGATGAGGCAGAGCATCAACTAACCCTGTTACGCACCCTCATAAGCCACTTCCCTGATGAACTATTAGAATACGACATAGAGGACCTAGCGTCAGCGCTTCGTAATAGTAGAGAAAAAAAAAGGATAGAGGAAGAAAGTATCCGAAATAATTTAGACCAGGCTAGACGCGAAGCCGCAAGGCGAGCAAGAGAAGAAGCAGAGAGGGAGATGGAAGAGCGAGTAGCAAGGGCAACCAGGGGGCAGAGGCGGCGAGGGTGGTGTTCTATTCTTTAACTTTTGGGTTCTTGCGATGACCCCAAATCTTGTCTCCGGTCTTTTTTCCTGCAGCAGTAATGTCAATGATAGGTTTTTGGGGGATAGTATTTGCTTATTGCGTAGGTTTCCTGGTTCAAATCGGCCAGCTTCCATGGCTCATGAATGAACTCAACGGGAGCATCCTTTAACTCAGGCACCCATTGTTTAATAAACACTCCTTCAGAATCATGGTCTTTCGATTGTTTAATAGGGTTATGCATCCGAATAGTATTAATGCCTTGGGTATGATGTATCCTAACTCATAATCTAAAAACGGCTTAGCCAAGTGATAAATGCCTTTTCTACAACCGCAATCGCAATGATGACACACACAGGGTAGATGCCAATATGGCTCTTATCCTAAAATTGATCCAAAAGGATGTTCGATGTTGCTCTTGCTAAAGTTGGCGGTACGGAGCTTTTCAAGCATAGTGCCATTGACATGGACGTACCACTGCGTGTCCCATAAATCTCTACTTTTATACTACGGCTCATACCATCTCTCTAAAATTCTCTCCACTGTACACCTTGTTCTTTGAATAATTTGGCTACTTGTCTGTCTCTGATCTAGGTATTGCTGATTCCACTCTCTTGACAGGAAAAAACCCAGCGCGACGCTAAATTTTTTGCATAACCATTCAAACACTTCTATTGCTTCTACATGAAAAACAATAACTCATAGGCATGGGTTTTCTACCTTCCCTTTGTCCTCACTACCCCTATCGGTCAATATCCTAAGGATAGGCACCCCTTGTTGCTGATACCAGGGTAATATCCTGTCATTGATCAGATTGGTACTAGTAAGAGCTGTCTTCTCTTGATATAGTTTGGCATCAGCTAAACGGGTGTAACTACCTATGAAGACTTGCCTATATACTTGACCTATGCCTTTAAAGGTGCCTACATAATACGTGTCTTGACACTCTAGGTAGCCAGGTTGAGCTGTTTCTAGCTCTCCATCAACTTCCTTATTGGCTTGCTATTTCTCTAAGGCTTGTAACTGACGCTCTGTAAGGACCAGCCCATCCTGGGCCATCTTGGCTTCTAGCGCATGTAATTGTTTCTTAATATTATTCAGGTCATAGCGTAGCCAGATAGACCTTACCCCTCCAGGAGAGACTAATACCCCTTGTTTCTTGAGTTCATTAGATACCCGTAACTGACCATAGGATGGGTGCTCTATGGCCATGCCTACTACTTCCGCTCAATGGCGGGATCTACTCTATTAGCTAGGATAGGCTTCTTCCTACTGACCTCTAATAGGGCCTCCTCCCCTCCTTGCTCATACAACTCTTGGAATCTGTAGTAACTATCTCTACTATAGCCCATCGCTCTACAGGCTGAGGAGATATTACCCAGCTTTTTAGCTAACTCTAATAAGCCTACTTTAGGTTTGATGATCTTTTGATGTATGTTCATAATCAATCTTCAGTTAATTGGTGAATGCCTGCAAGGCTATCAACTGTAAGATTAAATTTAAACTAATACAGATTAGAGCAGCTCAGACAGCAACTTGCTGATACCTGTGTTTTATAACATAGGCCCCGGGTTGTTTGGCAATAAAAGAAAACGTCTGATTAACTGCTTTTAGAAACTGTGCACCTAAATTCTATTGTCCATCATACTAAGTAATACTCTTGGTGGGATCTCTTTATATGCCTGCGCTGTGAACTTTACAGCGTAGCTCATATTTTGCTTTCAAGCTGGTGCTTGACATCCTGCCAGGCGAAGGTTTCGATGAGATTAGCCAGATAGTCCTCACTACGCTGGTTTAGTGTTTGTGTATGTTCAGGGGAAAGATCAAAAAACACATTATCAGAAAACTTATACTTTGCTTTGAGCTCCTGCTAACTTTTAATAGGGATCAAGACACCAATAGTTTTTCCGTCGTTGTCGGTGATATACTGTAGGCCCATGTTACTCTATTTTGGTGCTGCAAGTCCAAGCCAGCAAAGCTAAAATAGAGAAGCTATTACTTTCAGTCAGAGACGTATTAGGAAAAAGAGAAATTTTGCATCCAAGTATTCACTTCTTGCTTCACAGCCCTAAGCTGTGGTATATCCTCAAGATTGGTTAATACTGTATCGATCAGGGTGACGAGGTGCACTATGTCTGGTTCCTTCATACCTCTGGTAGTAATAGCTGGTGTGCCCAGGCGTATGCCAGAGGTAATAAAAGGTGATCTTGCATCAAAAGGAACCATATTCTTATTGATCGTAATATCAACCTGATCCAGTGCTTTCTCTGCTTGATTGCCTGTAATTCCTTTATTACTTAAGTCAACAAGCACCAGATGATTATCAGTACCCCCTGATATCACTTTATAACCTCTGTCTACAAAAGACCGAGCCATCTGACGCGCATTTTTCTGCACTTGTAGGATGTATTCAAAGTATGCGTCACTCATTGCCTCCTGGAAAGCAATGGCCTTGGCTGCGATCATGTGCATCAGCGGTCCTCCTTGTGTGCCAGGAAACACACCGTTATCCAAAACCGAAGACATCTTTTTTAGCGTCTCTTGAGCAGTCTTGATCCCCAGCGTGTTCTCAAAGTCCTGGCCCATCAGAATCATACCACCTCTAGGGCCACGCAAGGTTTTGTGGGTGGTGGTCGTCACACAATGGCAGTAGGGCAAAGGATCATTCAGCAGACCCCGGGCAATGAGCCCCGCAGGATGGGAAATATCCGCCATCAAAAATGCACCTACATGGTCCGCAATGCTGCGCAGCTTTGCATAATCCCAATCACGGCTATAGGCAGAAGCACCACAAATGAGAAGCTTCGGCTTTGTACGGTCAGCAATAGTGGCTACCTCTTCCCAGTCAATAAGACCTGTTTCTCTATTGACGCCATAAAAGGAAGCTTGATACAGTTTTCCAGAGAAGCTCACTGGCGATCCATGCGTTAGGTGACCTCCGTGCGCCAAGTCAAAACCTAAGATCTTATCACCCGGTTTCAGGATGGACATCATCACCGCTGCATTGGCCTGCGTGCCAGAATGGGGCTGTACATTGGCCCAAGCTGCGTTGAACAATTGTTGAGCTCGCTCTATGGCCAGCGTCTCTATCTCATCGACTACCCTACAACCTCCATAATACCTTTTGCCTGGCAACCCCTCCGCATACTTGTTGGTCAGCACACTCCCTACCGCTTCCATTACCTGTTGAGAGACAAAATTCTCAGAGGCAATCAACTCGATGCCTTGCTCTTGTCTTTGTCTTTCTTCCTTGATCAGATTCAATAGGATATGGTCTCTCAGCATCATTCATTTGGTTGAGAAGCTCAGCAACGAAAGATAAGCAGCGAAAAATCGTGAACCTACGTGATGGGGTATCTCCGTGATCACCAACCGCGCTTGTGGTGGTTTTGGTGTGGCTTTGCTTTACCGCCTTTTCATGACTGCGGCAACAAGCTCTTGTAACTCCTCTTCAGTCTGTTTGAAGCCGAGATGCCTAGCAATAGGTACAAAGAAATGCATCATCTCGTCAGCTATTTTTTTCTGCTTTTCGAGCGAAGGGTGACCCTGTATGGTGCGCATGTTGTGCACACGTTCTGCCAGTTTCACCTGTAGTACACGCACGTCGGTCTCTTCAAGGAGTTGTCGAATGTTTTCATGGTCATTCATGCTGACGCGACGGAACTGCCCATCCAGGTGTGTTACTTTATTAACAATAGCTGCCACATCAGGGCCAAAAACCACACCTACCTCTGCCAGTGTCAAAGGTGTGTCTTCTACAGTATCATGGAGCAGGGTGGCTAGGATAGCTGCTTGGTCTTCGGTATAGTTGAGTATGATGTCTGTAGCTGCTATAGGATGTAGATAAAAAGGTTCTCCTGACTTCCGTTTCACAGGGCCACGATACTTCTTGATGTACATGATGGCTTTCTCTGCCAATTCCATATCAACAGGGGTCTCATCTTGAAGTCTTTTCAGTAGTGCCGTCTCTTCTGGAAGCACTGCTTTGGATACCCGTGAGTCCATGCCACTACTCACCTCCATTTGTGGGAGATCCATCATACTAGGTCTTACTTCACGCAAGTACATTGGAATAACGTAAACTTGGATCAGTGCCCCTTTGGTTGCTTCTATTAATTCCACAGCTCCATAATGGGCATCTACAATGTGCTGATTATCTAGGAGGGGCAAGTCCTCCATGGATTGCGGAACTTGAAATGAAGTGTTCCCTATTGTTCCCATGTACAGTGGTTTAGGTGGTGGTAATGTATCAGTACTGCTGACGGTAAAGCAGAGGGCAGGCACCTCTTTGATATAGTCTTTGACGGAAGGAATAGGATAACCTAGCGTTGTTTCTTGCATGCCTAAAAAAACAGGCTGCTGCGGACCTCCGTGTTGCTGGGCATATAACCAAGCATTGACGAGCAGTTGTTGTATTCTGCTACTGTCACATTGAATCGCTTGCGACCCTGTGAATTTATTGATGCGTGGACTTGGCCGTTGCTGTGTGTGCTGTGCTTTAAAGACGGCCATGGATCTTGCAAGTAGATCGTCTATGCGTACCGTATCTACCTTGAGCCGGAGGTGCCCTTGCACGCGGTAAACGACATTCCGTAGGTACCCCATGGCATCTTTAAGGGCCTGATGAGCTTCGTCTAAGGTATGGCGAATCGTGGTGAGCTGTTGGGGGGAAGTCGCTGTCAGGGCTTGTTGCGCAAAATTTCTTACCTTTTTGTCGACTGCTTCTAATACGCTGGTACCGGCCGTGGTGACTTCAGAAAAAAAGGGTGTTTTATGACTTAGTGCTTTCACAAGCTCTTCTTGGTCCAACTTGCGTTCTGTAGTGAGCAGTTTGTTGCGCCTCTCTAGCGCACTATAGGCTTGTTTGTGTTTGAAGAGCGCGATAAGAAAACTGCTAAACAGCAGTAATCCGTAAGCTATCCTAAACTGCAGCGTACCTAAGTTGCCCAGTGTACTTAATAAAGTGGTATACTGGCTAAATCCTAAGGTAACTAGCACTACGCCACTCACTGCCATGACTACGGCTATAGGCCAGTGGAGCAACAACACCGCCATCAAAAAGTTGAGCATGAAGATGAGTATTTGCGATGTGGCAAAACCATTGAGTACCACGAGTATACCCCCTACCAAAAAAAGAGCATAAAAAGCACATAAAGGCCAAAACCATACAAGAAAGCGTTTTGCTTTCATCACGCTGGGCCAAATCGGGAAAGCCAGAAAAGTTGTAAACAGCATCATTGTGGAGTATTGCATCACTCCATAAAGGCTCGAAAACTGGGTTGTCATTGTGTGGGGTAAAAGATAGAACGAGGCATATGTGGCAGCGAATATGTAAAAGCCAAACAAACTATAGAAATAGTCCTCCGTAGGTAGGGTACGTTTTAGGTAGGCGCGGAGTCTAGGTTTGTCGCGTTTTCCAGGGATTTCGTTTGCCCAGCTTGGTTGGAGCAAACGCATAAATCGTTCTTCCTCTTTGTTTCGTATAGGGTTATGCCCCCACCCTCCTTCTTCTTCTAGTAGATAATGTGCGCCCAGCATCACGACCATATTAGCCAATATGCCCGGGAAGAAGCTATTGACACTCTGGAAGGCAATGAGACAGGCCGTTACGGTGACGGCCCCCGCCCCCATGGCCATAAGCACGACTCTCCTACTGGTTTGAAAACCAAAAATCGAGAGCAGCATGGGAATGACGACAATAGGAGCATAAAAATTAGCAGAGCCTAAGAGTATCTCTAGAAGATCTTGTACACCTAGTGCTATCACTAATCCTAATGTGCCTAGCAGCAAAGTAACCCATCGGGCTGTATGCAGTGAACTTGTTTTTTGTAAACCAAGAGGAGGGATAATATCATTGGCAATAATGACAGCACAGGAATTTAACACTGAATCTGCGGTAGACATGGCGAGGGCTATGACCCCAATGCCTAAAAACCCTTTGAGGCCCGGATAGGCATAGGAATTGACGATGTACTGCATTACCCTATTAGGCTCGAGACCTGGTTTATCAGCCAAAATCATGATCGCTATCCAAATGATGCATAGACTGATCACTAGGTCTATCATAGTTGAATAGCCAATCGAACGCTTTACTTGTGCTGTGTCCCGTGCCATCACCAAGCGCTGAAAGAGTTCTGGTGCAAGCGATGGGGTTATGATTATAAAATAACTTATTAGTGCAATGGTATCCATCAACTCAGGCGACCACCGAACTACCTTTTTGAAGCTGAAGAGGGGATTGGTAGCAAGCATGTGTGTTATTTGACTATGGCTTTGGATATTATTCCAGATGGCTAGCGCAAGTACAGGAAGTAGAGTGCCAAAGGTGAGAAACTGGAAAACATCTGTGAAGGTAACTGCCTTGACTCCCCCAGAAAGAGAATAGAATGTAATGATGATGGCTGAGATGATGACTATCTCCGGCCCTTCGTAATTGAATAGGATGGTCAGTATTCTGGCAATTACTTGCAATTGAATAGCTATATAACCTATTGAACTTAATACAGCGCTAGTGCCAGCAATAGCCTGTACAGCTTTACCATATAATTTCCCAAGTGATTCCGGCACTGAAACGTCGTTCAAAAATTTACCCATCCGTGCACCGATTACATACCCCGTTAACAGTAGCCCCGCCACTCTTCCCACAATTATTGCTATGATAAAATATAGACCACTACTATAGGTTCTTTCAAGATCAAGGAATAAAAGGCTGCCAGACATCCACGTAGCCACAATCGTAGCAGTGAGGACAGCCGTAGAGAACTTTTTATCGCCGATGGCATATTCCCGAAAGGACTGGTTCTTGCCTCTATAGCGGAAACCTACGACGATGTTAAGAACAAAGAAGGCGACAAAGATGAGGGTGTCTACAGTGATGGGTGGTAATGACATAGATGGATGAACGTAGTTGATGAAGTCTACGGGGGTAACATATAAAGGAATAAACAAAAGCGCAAAGGCTGATTAGATTGAGACTATTGCAGCATAGTTGCCAGTTGACTCTCACTTTCTAGCTGCAGGCCACAGAAACGCATGCAGGAGAGGGTATCATTGACTTGTTCTTCTATTATACCGTAGTCACTGAGGTAATACCAGGTCTGAAGTAATCATCTTCAAGAGTACTAGCGCTGGGTAGGCTTTTCTACCTCGTCCTGGCTGACCTGTTGGGTAATACTTCTCTAGTACATGGGTAACAGACTACCAGTGCATAAGTTGAGATATTTGCTTGAGGAAAAGCCGCTTGGTCTTTCTTTTCTGTACGTAGTAACTTGTGTAGCTCAGCGGATGGGAAGTTTTTATAGGCATACGAGAGGCATGGTTTTAGCATTGATTGACTCAGTAGGGATGGCGATAGATAGCTTCACGGCATATCCCTCCGCTAGTGTAATTTGCAAATACTTTTGTAACAGTCTCAAAACATGTGGACTTCAGCTGAAGGAGCCCAAAACATTTTAGCACTTGTTAGCTAGTTTTGCTAGATTCAAATCCGCTTTCGTAAAGCGCACATGTATTAACCAAATCGTACAATGATAAGTCAAAAACGATTTTTTGCAAGTATGATAGCAGCAGCGCTGCTGGGAGGAAGCATAACATTAGGAAGCTACCGGCTGCTGACTTCACGCCCAGTAACAGTCCTGTATGAGCCTAGCGTAACCCAGCAACCTATCCACTTGGCTAGTCTCACAGCTCCTACCAACCACGCATCAGAGCCTAATTTTGTCCATGCTGCCCAAATAGCCACACCTGCTGTGGTACACATCAAGGCTAAATACGAAGCCAAGGTGATGCAAACGCCCAGGGCAAACACTCCATTTGATCAGTTTTTTAGGGAATTTTTTGGAGAAGGATTTGATTCAGGCCCTGGAGAATACAAAAGTCAACCACAGCATGCGACTGGTTCAGGAGTCATCATTGCTGCAGATGGGTACATTGTTACCAACAATCACGTCATAGAAGGAGCAGACCAAATAGAAGTGACCCTAGATGACAATCGCAAATACAGCGCCCAACTAGTAGGACAAGACTCCAATACAGACCTGGCACTTTTGAAAATCCAGGAAAAGGGTCTTCCGTATCTCCCATTTGGTAACTCAGATACGCTCCAAGTAGGAGAATGGATCCTGGCAGTAGGCAACCCATTTAACCTTACCTCTACCGTCACCAAAGGGATTGTAAGTGCCAAAGCACGCACAATAGATATTTTACAAAACAAAAGTCAGATGCGCATCGAAGCCTTCATCCAAACAGATGCTGCTGTGAATCGAGGCAACAGCGGCGGCGCGCTAGTCAATTTAAAGGGTGAACTAGTGGGCATCAACACTGCTATTGCTACCAATACCGGGAATTTTGCTGGCTACTCTTTCGCTATCCCTGCCTCTATTGTCGAGAAAATTACTAATGACCTAAAAAAATATGGCGCCGTTCAGCGGGCTATGTTAGGCATCAGCATTAGAAATGTAGATGCTGATCTGGCCGAAAAAGAAGGACTCAAAAAGTTGAGCGGAGTCTACATAGCCGACATCAGCAAAAATGGAGCTGCCGCCGAGGCCGGCATCCAGGCAGGGGACGTGATTGTCGCCATCAACAACAATAAGATCAAGAATACCTCTCAGTTACAAGAACAAATTGCACGCTATAAGCCCAATGACAAAGTGAGGATTACTTATTACAGAAAGGACCAGGAGAGCACCGTCACGGTAACACTAAAAAGCATGGAAGAAAAAGTACAGATCGTACGTAAAAAAGATACTGTGGAAATAGGTGGCGCCACGTTTGAGAACATCGATCAAGCTACTCATAAGCAGCTAGGCATTACAGGAGGCGTACGCATCAAGGCACTCAAAGCGGGCCCATGGAAGCAGGCAGGACTTTGGCAAGGCTTTGTGATCACTGCCATTGACAGGGAACGAGTAGAGCATTTAGATCAATTGGTCAATATTTTAAACCGCAAAACAGGAGGTATTTTGGTAGAAGGTTGTTCTCAAAATGGGACAAAAATTTACCATGCTGTAGATTTGGGTAATTAATAGGGCACGTAAAGGCTTGTATGCTGGTGCTATGAAAATCAAAACAACAGTTTTTTCAGGTAGCAGTTCGGTTTATACACAGTGTCCGAAGGCCTCGATGCCTGAGCTAGCCTTCATGGGAAGATCCAACGTGGGCAAGTCCTCGTTGATCAACATGTTACTCGGCCGGAAGCAACTTGCCAAAGTATCTAGCAGACCAGGAAAAACACAACTGATCAATCATTTTCTAGTTAATGATACCTGGCATCTCGTTGACTTGCCGGGTTATGGCTGGGCCCAGGCAGGCAAGACTAAAAGACAACAATGGGCAAAGATGGTAAAGGCTTATTTGCTACATAGAGAGCAGCTTAGCTTTGTACTAGTACTGGTAGATGCAAGGCACTCACCGCAAAAGCTAGACATCGCCCTGATCAACTGGCTGGGAGAGCACCAAATTCCTTTTTTCATCTTGCTCACCAAGGCAGATAAAGACTCTAAGCAGCAGGTGAGTAAGAATTTAGCTATGCTGCAACGTGTATTGAACAATGATTGGGAAGTGCTACCTCAAGTATTTGTGACCTCTTCTCGGGACAGGACAGGACGTGAAGAACTACTGCATTGCATTCAACATGAACTTGGCAAGTATAACGCCTAAAAGCCTCATACATGTGCTATAAAATTTACATCCATGGTGATTGATTTGAAAGACATTGTAAGTATTTCAGGATATAGAGGGCTTTTTAAGTCGATAAAGCCTACACGCCATGGCCTCATGGTAGAAAGTCTGGATGATCGAAATAAGCGGTCTATCAAGCGACCTCAAGACCATGAGATGGCTACTCTAGAAGATATTGGAGTTTATACAACGGGCAAGGCAGAAACGTTACCTTTATCTGCTATTTTATGGAGGTTGCATGCAGAGTTTGCAGCCTTGGTACATGCCGATCTGTATGACACACCTGGCAAGCTATGTACGTTAATGGCACGTATTGTTCCTAATTATGATCCCAAAAGAGTGCATCCATCCAATATCAGGAAGATCATCCATTGGTATAATATCTTGGTGAAGCATGCTCCTGAACTTTTTAGTGCAGCAGTCCAAGAAATACCATCCGACAGCCTAAAGTAGCCCCATAACTCACACGGAACGATGGCTGGTATCTACATCCATATTCCGTTTTGCAAACAGGCTTGCCATTACTGTGACTTTCACTTTAGTACCAATACAAGTTTGAAAGCACCGATGTTGCAAGCCATTGCCAAAGAATTGCGCATACGCAAGAAGTACATGGGCACTGCGCAAGTGAAGAGTATTTACCTAGGGGGCGGTACGCCTTCACTGTTAGAAGCAACAGCACTGGAAACACTCCTGACACTTATTACCCAACATTTCTCGTTGAGCGATGTCATGGAGATTACACTGGAAGCCAATCCAGATGATATCACCCTCACTAAGCTACAGGCCTTGAAAGCTATAGGCATTAACCGACTAAGTATCGGGGTACAGTCTTTTCAGGATAGTGTACTTCGTCATCTCAATAGGATGCATGATAGTCAAAAAGCCATTGCTAGTGTGGAACTCGCTAGAAAGGCAGGCTTTGACAATTTGAGCATCGACCTCATGTATGCTATACCAGGAACAGGTCATGCAATGTGGGAGGCCAACTTGGCAACGGCACTGCAGCTACAGCCAGAACACATCGCGGCCTATTGCTTGACCATTGAAAAAAACACAGTCTTTGGGCGCTGGCACGAAAGAGGGAAGCTCAAGGCTGTGAAAGACGAGGTAGCTGCCAGGCAATTTGAAACATTGGTAGAGGTATTGGAAATGCATCATTACGAGCACTACGAGGTCTCTAATTTCAGCCGGCCTGGGTGCCATGCACAGCACAACACAAATTACTGGAAGCAAGGTCAGTACTTAGGTGTAGGGCCTGGTGCGCATTCTTATGATGGAGACACAAGGCAATGCAATGTGGAACACAACCAACGTTATATCGACAGTCTACAGCGAAGTGTAGTTCCTTGTACAGTAGAAGTACTTACCAGAATAGACCACATCAATGAGTATGTGATGACCAGCCTGCGCACGCAATGGGGTTGTGATATAGCATGGCTAAAAGCCCAGTATGGTCATACGCTAGAACAAACCAAAAGCACGTATCTCAAGCAACTGATCGATCATAAGCTAGCTGTGATTAATGGTCAAAAGCTGCTACTGACGCGTCAAGGGAAGCTTCTTGCCGATCAAATCGCCATGAATTTATTTGTAGATTAGCAGCCTTCGAGCGCCAATGTTTGGGATGAACTATAGGTATAACTTGATGCTGCTACCATGAAGACCTATCTAAGAATATTGGCTTATGCAGGCCCTATACAGCGGCTATTTTTGTTTTACTTTCTTACTACCCTACTGGCTATCTTTTTTGGATTGGTCAATTTAAGCCTGCTCATCCCCTTGCTGGAAGTGCTGTTTAGCCAAACTGATGTCGGTGGTGCCCTAGTTACTATTCCCAAACCCGGCCCTTCCATTAGCCTAGCTCACCTAAAAGAGTTATTCAGCTGCCACTTTATCAACATCATCGCTACACATGGACGCGTGAGCGCGCTGTACTTTGTTTGCACCATTATGATCATCTCTGTGTTGCTGGCTAACCTTTTCAGGTATTTGGCCGAAATCATTGCAGCAGAGCTGCGCATCAATGTGATACATAACCTAAGGAAAGAGCTCTTTGACAAGATCTCTCGGCTACACATGGGTTACTTTACCAAACAACACAAGGGAGACATCATGGCCAAGGTCATGAGCAATGTACAAGAAGTAGAACATGCCATGGAGTATACCTTCAAGGTCTTCTTTAAGGAGCCAGCCACAATTATTGGCTTTTTCATTGTGCTATTCTACATATCTCCTCAGCTAACATGGCTGGCACTGCTTTCGCTACCAATCGTGGGAGGGGGCATCACTACAATAGTGAGACGGTTGCTCAAACGTGCTGCTCAGAGCCAGGCATCGCTCGGCAGGCTGATGAGTATCTTAGAAGAAGCTATGGGGGGTATGCGCACCATAAAATCCTTTGCTGTGCGTCCTTACATTTTGGGCAAGTTTGAGCAGGAAAATAGCACCTATGCAAAGCTTAACTTCTCTATCTTACTCAAGAACAGTCTGGTTCCTTTGTTGTCCGAGTTTCTGGGTGTGTTGGTAATGACTCTATTGTTGGCTTATGGGGGGAGGATGGTCTTTTTGCATGAGTCTACATTTACAGCAAGCACCTTTATTACCTATATCATCATCTTCTCTCAAGCACTGGTGCCTGTCAAATCCATCTCTAAATCCCTGAGCAATATCCAGCGTGGCCTTGCTGCAAGCAAACAAGTGTTTGCACTGGCAGATATCCAACCAGCCATTGTTAACAAGCCGGATGCACGTATAATCGAGTCCTTACAACAAGCCATTTCCTTCAAAGAGGTGTGCTTTGCCTATGACCATAAGCCGATTATAAAACATCTGAACCTAACCATAGAACCAGGTAAAAAGATTGCCCTAGTAGGCCCCTCTGGGAGCGGTAAGTCAACCATTACCAGTTTACTCAATAGGCTCTACGATGTGACCCAAGGAGTGGTACAAATCGATAGCCTACCTCTACAAGACTACGATGTCCAATCACTTCGAAAGCTCATAGGAATCATCACACAAGAAACCACACTCTTCCACGATACCGTGTTTAACAACATTGCTTTGGGCAGGCCCGAGGCTTCAGAACTAGCTGTCATAGAGGCTGCCCGAATAGCGCATGCGCACGATTTTATAAAAGCGCTACCCCTGGGCTATCAGACGGTGATTGGGGCAGGGGGCAGCAAGCTGTCCAGTGGCCAAGCACAGCAGCTAGGCATTGCGCGTACCGTCCTGAGCAAGCCATCTGTCCTAGTTCTGGATGAAGCTACTTCTGCCCTGGATAGCGCTTCGGCAAAGTTGGTGCAAGAAGCGATAGACAGGCTGATGCAAGGCAAAACTTTGTTTGTCATTGCCCATCGGCTTAGCACCATCCGCAATGCGGACGAGATTTTTGTTATAGACGCTGGGGAGGTGGTAGAGCACGGTACGCATGAAGTACTGATGCAACAAGGGGGATTGTACAAAAGACTGAGCATGCTGTACTACCAGGAAGATTAGGGAGCCATACTTTTTGAGGAATGATGCACTAGAGTTTACGTGCTACCTCTTTCTCCTCAAATCCCTCAATCACATCATCTACTTTGATGTCGTTAAATTTTTTTATGCTAATACCACACTCAAAACCGTTCTTTACCTCCTGGACATCCTCCTTAAACCGCCTAAGTTGATTGATATAGCCCGTATAAATCACGACGCCGCCTCTAACCAAGTGTATTTGGTTATCCCTTTTAATACGCCCATCCGTCACATAACAGCCTGCCACAGTGCCTACCTTAGATATTTTAAAGACCTCTCTTACTATCGCGTTGCCTGTAACTACCTCTTCTCTAGAAGGCGCTAGCATGCCTTGCATAGCATCTCGCACATTGTCAATAGCATCATAAATAATAGAATAGAGGCGAATATCAATCCCTTCTTTTGCAGCAAGTTTACGAATATTGGCAGAAGGCCTCACCTGAAAGCCAATCACAACGGCATCAGCAGCAGCAGCCAGCAGGACATCAGATTCGGAGATAGCCCCTACACTCTTGTAAATTATATTGACTTGGATTTCCTCAGTAGAAAGCTTGAGCAGTGCATCAGCAAGTGCTTCTACAGAGCCGTCCACATCACCTTTGAGGACAATATTCAACTCTTTAAAGTTACCAATGGCCAACCTTCTGCCAATTTCATCCAGGGTAATGTGGGTTTTAGTGCGTAGGCTTTGTTCTCGTAGAATTTGCTGCTTGTGGATAGCTACCTCACGGGCTTCTTTGTCGGAAGTCATTACTCGGAATGCATCTCCTGCTTGTGGGGCACCATTCAGACCCAATACCCGAACGGGCGTTGAGGGAATGACTTCTTTAACATGGTGGAGAAGATGATCGGTCATGGCTTTAACCTTACCGTAGTAGGCACCTGCCAGGACCATATCACCGACTCTAAGCGTACCGGATTGTACCATCAGTGTAGTTACATATCCCTTTCCTTGGTCTAAGGAAGCTTCTAGTACTGTTCCTCTCGCTCTTTTGTTGGGGTTGGCTTGTAGTGCTAGAAACTCAGCTTCAAGGAGCACTTTCTCTAGGAGTTCCTTAATACCTTGGCCCGTCTTGGCAGAAATGGCTTGGCTTTGGTACTTGCCTCCCCAGTCTTCTACCAAGATGTTGATGCTAGACAGTTCTTCTTTAATCTTATCTGGATTGGCCTCAGGCTTATCCATTTTATTAATGGCCACTACAATGGGCACACCTGCTATTTGGGCGTGGCTAATTGCCTCTTTGGTCTGGGGCATTACCCTGTCGTCAGCAGCTACTACAATAATGACAATATCAGTAATTTTAGCACCCCTCGCTCGCATGGCTGTAAAAGCTTCGTGGCCAGGAGTATCCAAGAAGGCGACTCTTTGCCCACTCTCTGTGATTACGTCGTAGGCACCAATATGTTGTGTAATACCTCCTGCTTCCCCTTTGGTGATCTGCGTTTTACGGATATAGTCGAGCAAGGAAGTCTTTCCATGGTCTACATGGCCCATAATAGTAACAATAGGCGCTCTGGCTACCAGGTCCTCTGGACGGTCTTGCTCTTCTTCCTCTGCTGTTTCTTCTTGCACGTCAGTAAACTCAACGTGATAGCCAAACTCATCGGCAATGATCGTAATGGCTTCTGCATCTAAACGTTGATTGATGGAGGTCACCATGCCGAGTGACATGCAGGTAGATAGGACTTCATTAACTGAAACACCCATCAGTGAAGCCAAGTAATTAGCTGAAATAAACTCTGTCACTTTGAGAATTTGGGCTTCTTCTTTGACACGTAGCAACTCCTCTTCTTGGGCTTCAGCAATGGCTGATCGTTTTTCTCTTCTGTATTTAGCTCGGTTATCTTGCGTCTTCCCTCCACTAAGCTTTGCCAGCGTATTTTTTATTTGCTCTTGAATCTCTTGCTCGGATACGCTCTCTTTTTTAGTCCCTGCTTGACTTGTAGGCTTACGCTCTACTGACTTAGGCGTCACTATTCTTTTTCTGAGCCTCTTTTTTTGCTCCTGTTTAGTGTCAGAGGAAGCTACTTGACGGAATTGCCTATCTCCGGATTTGGGCAAGGCCATGTTGCCCAACACTGTCAGGCCCTTTAGGTTTTCTTGTTTTTCTACGGTGATCCTCTCAGAAGGAACCACTTGATCTTCTTCTGAGGGCACTGATGTGACTGTAGTGATTGCCTCAGATACTTGGGCTGGTGGACTTTCATTTTCTTTGGCTGGCTTACTCGCTTTTTCAAGCGATGTTTTGCCCACCAGGCTCACACCAGGTAGCTGGGGTACAACAGTCTCATGATGTGGGATGATTTTTTGTTCTTTAGGAGCAAGCTTCGGTACCTCTTTTGCAATAAGGATGGGATGATCTACATAACTTGCACCAATGGCTATTTCCGATGCCTCTTCCTTGTCCACAGCAGCGCCAGCAAACTCTTTGGCCAGCATATTAAACTGGTCTAGTGTGATCTTTGCATGGGGCTTGTTTTCGACTTTAATGCCTTTTTCAACAAGAAATGCCACGATGGTAGTAGTTCCTACATTGAGCTTTCTCGCTGCTTGACTGAGTCGCATTATCTTTCCTTCGGACATGGGTCTACCTATTGTCATTAATCTTCAAATTCTCGGCTTAAAACACTGTATAACGCGTCAATGCTCTCTCTCTCCAAGTCTGTTCTTCGCTCAAGGTCTTCTTTGGCTACCGCCAAGACACTTTTGGCGCTATCAAGTCCTATTTTCTTGAGCTCATCGATGATCCAGCTTTCTACTTCATCTGCAAACTCTTCTATGCTCACGTCATCCTCTTGGTCATTCAGTTCTCTGTACACATCGATTTCTTTGCCAATCAACCGACTTGCCAACTTAATGTTTTGCCCCCCCCTACCAATGGCTAGAGAAACTTGCTCTGGCTTTAGATACACAGCAACCCTATCTCCTTTGTGCTGAATACTACTCAGCTTGGCAGGACTAAGCGCCCTAGTAATGTACAGGTCTAGGTTACCGGTATAGTTGATCACATCAATATTCTCCCCCTGCAGCTCTCTAACAATGCTGTGGATTCGAGAACCCTTCATGCCTACACAAGCGCCTACTGGGTCTATGCGGTCGTCATAAGACTCTACAGCTACTTTGGCTCTTGCTCCAGGCTCACGCACTGCTTTTTTGATAGTAATCAACCCTTCGGATACTTCAGGCACTTCACTCTCAAATAACCGTTCTAGTAGCACAGGCGAAGTCCTTGAGAGGATGACTCTGGGTATACTCCCTTGTAGCTCTACTTTGTGAACGATGGCACGAACATACTCTCCTTTCTTGAAGCGGTCTTTAGGAATCTGTTCTGAGTTAGGCAATATCAACTCGTTTTTTTCATCGTCTAGTAGGATTACTTCCCTATTCAATATTTGGTACACTTCTGCACTGATCATTTCCCCGATCAGCTCTGCGTACTTTTTATAGAGTACATCCTTCTCTAAATCCTTAACTTTTTGAAGTAACGCTTGCTTGGCCGCCATGATCGCTCTTCGCCCAAAACTGATGAATTCTATTTCCTCTGCTGCCTCTTCCCCTATCTCAAAATCATCCTCTATCTTCCGTGCCTCGGACAGGCTCATCTTATCATGTTCCCATATATCTTCAGAATTATCATCGACAATTTCCCTGAAACGCCATATCTGTAAATCTCCCTCGTCCAGGTTGATGATGATGTCGAAGTTATCATCCATCTCAAACTTCTTTCGGATCATTGCCCTGAAGACATCTTCCAGAATCCTAATCACAGTAGGACGGTCTATGTTCTTAGCCCTTGCAAATTCTGCAAACGATTCAATTAATTTTTTACTATCCATTGTTGTTACTTCAATAAAGCTTCCATGATGTCTAGTGTATAAAAATAGGGGCCCATGCCCCTCGGTGAACTTAACTTCTTTTATCCCCACGCTAATCTTGGGAAAAAAACGCAAAATTCAAACTATTAGTCGCTAAATCATTGAATGAGGCACTTAAAAAGTACTAAGTAAAAACAATATCTACTGGCTGGATAGGCTTCCAGCAATTCATTTTTAGGAAAAGCTGGGCGGTAACCACTACATCTTGCAAGCAATAGGCTGCGATCTTACCCAGGTTATTTCCTGTGTAGTAATAGTGATTAACCTTGCTTCCTTCCATCAGCTCCTTGCTAGAGCTGATGCCAAATAGTATCGCCAATAAGTGTAAAGGTGTAAAACTCTTTCTGTCGCCGAACTTCCAGAGCTCCATAGTATCCAGATGCGCTACTTCCCAAGGCTTCTTTCCTGCTATGTCTAATGCCCGAGGCAACGGAATACCATGGACCAGCATCCTTCTACATAAATAGGGGAAGTCAAACTCTTTGCCATTGTGTGCGCACAGCCTTAGACGATCCTGCTGAAAACTGGTCTCTAGTACCTCCTTAAATTCTTGGAGCAAGGCCTTTTCATCATGGCCGTTCAATGCCTTGACACGCAGTGTCGGCACATCATGCTCATCAAAAGTGACAATGCCCAGGCCAATGACAATGACTTTTCCGAACTCTGCATAGATCGCTGCCTTCTCAAAAAACAAATCACTGGCCTTCTCTTGGTCAGTCTTCCTAATAATAGCGGCTTTTTTATCCCACAATGGTTTTAGTGCATCATCTAGTTCTTGGTAAGAACTTACACAAGAAACAGTTTCTATATCAAGAAAAAGGATACTTTTGAGCACTTGCTTGGGGTATGTACGCATAGGGTATGTACGTATGGGAGTAGTATTTCCTGAAAAATTAAGCTAAATGCTTATGTCATCAAACAATAGGCATGGTAATCGTGTTGCATAACTCGCAGCGCATCATCTTGAGCATACTCTGAAAGCCATGAGTAATCTTTCTTCTAACCACGAGACGGACTTAGACCAGCTAGATGCTCGAGAATATATCATCGTCAAAGGGGCTCGTGTGCACAACCTAAAAAATCTGAGCGTTGCTATTCCTCGCAACAAGCTCGTGGTTATTACTGGACTTTCTGGCTCAGGAAAATCTTCCTTGGCTTTTGATACACTTTTTGCAGAGGGCCAGCGGATGTATGTAGAAAGCCTTAGTGCTTATGCCCGACAATTTCTGGGCAGGATGGAAAAGCCAGCCGTAGAGTATATCCGGGGAGTTGCGCCAGCCATTGCCATTGAGCAAAAAAACCATACCAAGCATCCACGTTCTACGGTGGGTACTAGCACAGAAATTTATGACTACTTAAAGCTCCTCTATGCCAGAGTTGGCATTACGTACTCGCCTGTCAGCGGCCAGCAAGTCACTAAAGACAGTGTCTCGGATGTGGTCGATTACATCCAACAGCATCAAGAAGGCACCAAAGTAATGATCCTTTCCCCACTCAAAAGATCCCAAGACCGTAGCTTGGCCGATACGCTAAAGATAGAGTTAGGAAAAGGGTTTACCAGGGTAATACAGAGAGAAGCACTGCTGTTGATTGAGGAGCTCATAACAGACCAAGCCAAGCTTAGTACACAGGAGGAGCTTTATCTTCTGGTAGACCGTATAGCAGTGAATAAGCACGATGAAGCTCATCAATTTAGGCTATCAGATTCTGTACAAACTGCCTTTTTCGAAGGAGAGGGAGTATGCTTGATTGAGGTATTTGGAAAGGCGCTGAGAACCTTTTCTGATCGGTTTGAACGGGATGGCGTTGCGTTCGAAGTCCCTTCGATGAATTTTTTTAGCTTTAATAATCCCTATGGAGCCTGTAGAACTTGCGAAGGCTTTGGCAAGATCCTGGGCATTGACGAAGACAAGGTGATTCCTAACAAGCGCCTGGCTATTTATGAAGGCGCCATTTTGCCCTGGCAAAGCGAAGCCATGCAAAAATGGCTTGCTCCTCTGATTAACCAGAGTAAGAAGTTTGACTTCCCTATCCATAAGCCCTACAACGAGTTGTCGGCCGAACAAAAAAAGCTCTTATGGACAGGCAATGAGTTCTTTCAAGGCCTAGATACTTTTTTTAAATACCTAGCTGGCCACGTTCATAAAATCCAGTATAGAGTACTCTTGTCGCGCTACAGAGGAAAAACGGACTGTCCTGATTGTCAAGGGACAAGAATCAGAAAAGACGCCGCTTATGTTAAAGTAGGTGGTCGGGCTATTACTGAACTTTTGCTCATGTCGGTGGAGCAGCTGGTACAGTTTTTTGACCAATTGACACTCGACGCTCATCAACAGCCTATTGCTGCAAGGCCCTTGAAAGAGATTAGGGATCGGCTTCTTTATTTGGAGCAGGTAGGATTGGGGTATCTTACCCTAAACCGACCGGTGGCTACTTTATCAGGAGGGGAGTACCAAAGAATCAAGCTAGCTACGGCGCTAGGCAGCACATTGGTAGGTACGATGTACATTCTAGACGAGCCTACCATTGGTCTTCACCCTAGAGATACTCGCAAACTTACGGACATTCTCATTGCGCTCAAGCAGCTCGGCAACACAGTCATCGTGGTAGAGCATGAGGAGATGGTGATGCGTGCTGCTGACCAGTTGATTGACATAGGTCCGGAAGCAGGGTCCGGGGGAGGTCAGCTGGTATTTCAAGGAGACTGGCATGCATTACAAAATTTCAAGCAGGGCCATACGGCCCGTTATCTGAACGGCCTAGATACGATTCCTGTACCCACTCAAAGAAGAGTCTGGCGTGATGCATTGCTCATCCGAGGAGCACACGAGAACAATTTAAAGTACATTGATGTTAAAATTCCTTTGGGTGTACTCACGGTAATAACAGGGGTGAGTGGTTCAGGAAAATCAACATTGGTAAAAAAAATTGTTTATCCGGCCATCAGCAAACTACTGGGACTACGTGCAGAACAAACAGGCAAGTTCGACGGGTTAGCAGGTGACTTTCAAAAGCTTGACCACATCGATTTTATCGATCAGCACCCTATTGGCAAATCCTCTCGCTCTAATCCCAGCACCTATGTTAAGGCTTATGACCCAATTCGGCAGCTTTTTGCAGCACAGCCCTTGGCGCAACAACGAGGTTATCAACCAGGGCAATTCTCCTTTAACCTAGAAGGGGGCCGGTGTGAAGAATGTCAAGGTGAAGGAGCAATAAAAATTGAAATGCAGTTTATGGCCGACATTTTCCTGACCTGCGAAAACTGCCAAGGAAAGCGTTTTAAGGAAGAAACACTTGAGGTGCAATATCAGGAAAAAAACATTGCCGACGTCTTAGCCATGACGGTAGATGATAGCTTGATATTCTTTACAAATCAGCCGCTTATTATTAATAAGCTGTATCCCTTACAAGAGGTAGGCCTGGGATACATTCGGCTCGGACAATCTTCCAATTCTCTGAGCGGCGGAGAGGCACAGCGTGTCAAGCTAGCTGCTTACCTAAGCAAAGGACAACATCACAAGCACACCCTGTTCATTTTTGATGAACCCACAACAGGACTGCATGTACACGATATCCATAAATTGCTCAGGGCGATCAATGCGCTCATTGCGGAAGGGAACAGCGTGTTGGTGATTGAGCATAATATGGAGGTAATCAAGTGTGCTGACTGGCTCATAGACCTGGGGCCAGAAGGTGGAGAACGGGGTGGGGAAGTAGTCTTTGGGGGTACGCCTGAAGCCCTGGCGCGCCTAGAAGGCAACCATACTGCCCAATATTTGAAAGAAAAAATGCGTTGATGCCCAAGAGATCATTTCATGCGTAGTACCCACACACCTGTTAGAGCTGCGAAAAGATATCAACGAAAGCCTGTTATACTCGCCGCATTACTTGTCGGTGGCATCTTTGGGTACGAAGCTGCCTCTTACCGCTATGCAGTGCAAGCTGCGCTAACCTCTTCCAATGCCGTTATTCAAGTTCGCTTTAGCCCAGGGGGACATTGCACACAGTTTGTCAAAGAAGCTATTTCAAAAGCACAAAAAATCATTCTGGTACAAGCCTACTCTTTTACTTCCCTTCCTATTGCGGACGCACTGATTCAAGCACACCAAAGAGGGGTAGAAGTACGTATCCTGGTTGATCGCTCGCAGCTGACCAGCAAATACACGCAGGTGCGTCATGTGGCGGAGCAAGGTGTTTTTGTCGCTGTGGATGGAGTGCCAGGCATTGCCCATAACAAAGTGATGATTATTGATGACCACTATGTGCTCACTGGCTCATTCAATTGGACCAAAGCTGCGGAGAAGAGCAATGCTGAGAATCTTCTTTTGATCAAAGACACAAAAATCAATGAGATCTACAAAACAGCATGGCATCAAAGAGCTGAGCAGGCGCAGGTAGTAGCAGATTGATGCGCCAGGAATCTTTTAACAGTCTTGTCACGTAAAAGCATTCCGACCATTTTTGTTGTGATACCTTTGCACGGTAGATGTACGCATTAGAGCACATTTAAGTAGTTTTATGCTATCTCCAATCGCTTTATGTACACGAACTACCCTGCATTTTCCCTAAAAAGGGAGATAAGCTCACATGATTGAATGTCCATTGAGTAGATGGTTCTAAGCGATACAAAGGTCTCGTTGTATGCGTTGCTCCCTGTAATTATTTTTCCTTGGCCGGTATTTATAAGAATACTTTGAGACCATTGCAAAATGCTCTAAAGTTCCCCTTGATTCATTGTGAACTGGGTAGATGTCCTAGTTTTGCAACAGTCTAAAGTTACAGGGGGTTAATAACTTGACAGCCAATAATCTAGGTGTACTAAAGACTTCCCTGATTTGCAATGTGCCATGCAACGGTCTCATTTTATTATTTCTTTGCTGAGTTTAGGTCTTCATGCACAATGGTAAGTGTGTATTATATCAACAAGCACAATAAGCACCCCATCGTCTATGCTCTTGCATATCCTCTGACGGAGTTATTTTATGATCGATGTAGCTAAACAAGAGGAGTATACGTGTTGATATTGTGATTATCCCTTACCTGGGTGCTATACAGCAAGATTTCTTTCCGCCACGCTCTAGTGGCCCCATCAATGTCAAGCTACAAGCAAGCCTCCTGGACGGCAGCTGTCTTGCGGTCTGCCTATGTTATTTGTGGGATAGGAACTACATTTGCAGCTGTTCCAACTTTAATACGATCAACATGAAAACCATAGAGATTATAGGGTATAAAAGAGCAAATCTCGGAAAACAGGAAGCCAAGAAGTTCAGGAGAGAAGCCAATGCACCATGTGTGTTGTATGGTGGTCAGGAGCAGGTTCATTTTTACACCCCTATGGCACTACTCAGGGATCTTGTCTACACTCCTGATGCCCATTTTGTCCACCTCACTATCGAAGGCATGGCCTACCAATGCATTCTACAGGACATCCAGTTTCATCCGGTGAGTGAAATGATCCTTCACGTAGATTTCTTGCAAATCTTTGATAAAAAGAAAATAAAGATGCAAATCCCCACGATGCTCATAGGAAAAGCACCGGGTGTGATCCAAGGAGGGACTCTTGCAAAAAAACTTAGAAAACTCCCTGTTCTTGCTTATCCCAAAGATATGCCCGCACAGATTCAGGTAGACGTTGCTGCCCTTGAGTTGGGGCAAATGGTGCGTGTAAGAGATATCAAGACAGAGCACTATACCATCTTGGCCTCACCAAGTATACCTGTAGCCTCCGTAGAGATTCCTAGAGCCCTACGCAGCGCTGCTGGCAAAGTAGAAGATGTGGAAGCAGCTCCTAGTAAAGAGAAGTAAGGAGCAGTTTTGTGGTGTAGTACTATTCAATTGCAAGCTGCCTTCAGGCGCTGTAGTTAGTAAAGTTTTTTGTAAATCGAGCGTCTATATTCTAACCATCAGACCAAAAAAACATGAATAAACAATTCAACTTACTCATCGTCGTGATACTTGCCGCAGTTGTAGGCGTGGGATGTGGGGGGGAGGGGGCGGGAGATAATTTTTCTGCTAAAACTAGAGAAGCAAAAATCAGAAATGTTTTTAGAAGCACTGAAGTAGCGGCAAAGAAAGAAGCGCTCAAAAACTCGTTAAAAAATATCCTAAACAAATCTTCTGTACCGGAAGAAAAAGAAAAAGTAATGCAGAAGAATTATGAATGTTTTTTCAAGAACCTAGAAGAAATCCTCGTTACACACAGTAAAACCAAAAAAGAATTTAATGAAGGGCTTGCGGATATAGATTCGGGGTTGAAGATCATGAAAGATGCAAGACCTGTAGTGACTTCGTTACTAAACGATATAAAGTCTAAGATCAGCAGCACAAGCACTCCAGATGAAATCAATCAGGCAATACAAGCCCTTCCACCTGCTGGCCGAGACTTGATACAAAACCTGATGAGAAGTTTAGAATTAGATGAAGAAATCCAAGAGATGATAATAAGGGATGTTGCATTAGCTCTTCAACAGGTGACTATAGAGGAAATGATAGAATGCTATGATGCTTTGTATGATCTGTGCTCCAAAATCCGAGAAGGCTTACAAGGAGTTATAGGCTAGGCGTGTTATGCTTGTCTTCTTGTAGTACCTCTTGGGTAAATCGGTAAAGAGTATGCATCGTGGTGTCGTGTCTGCTTTGTCATACAAAGGGACTGCCTGTAGGCCCTCTGGAGCCGCGAGATAGTTGTCGCGCATCACTCAGAATACATTCACTGAATGAAGTACCTCATCGTGGGCCTGGGGAATGTAGGCACTGAATATGCCTTAACAAGGCACAACATGGGGTTCATGGTATTGGACCAGCTGGCTAAGATGCAAGAAGTAACATTCCAGCCAGATCGGTTGGCTACTTTGGCTACTTGCAAATACCGCAGCCGAACACTCTGTTTGATCAAGCCTACTACCTACATGAACCACAGTGGCCGGGCGGTGGGCTACTGGCTCAATAAACTGACATTACCTGTGGAGCAGAGTCTTGTGGTGGTAGATGATGTAGCCTTGCCTTTTGGCAAGCTAAGAATGCGGGCCCAAGGCGCTACTGCTGGCCATAATGGGCTGAAGAGTATCGAAGCCAACTTGGGCACTCAATCTTATCCACGCCTTCGCGTAGGCATTGGTAATGACTTCCCCAAAGGACGCCAAGCTGATTATGTGCTTGCCCCATTCACCGAAAAAGAATTGGAACTACTGCCTGCGCTTATTGATCAGGCCTGCCAAATGATTGATACTTTTTGTACGCTAGGCATTGCGCGTACGATGGAGCGGTGCAACCATTTTGAAAGGATGTAAGCCATCGCTCACAGTTCACAAGGTGATTGCTGCTTGGGTAGCTGCATGCAGCTTCTGTTGTTGAGCTAAGATCTCCTCATCCGTAATCTTCTCAAAAAGCAGTGTAGGTGTTTGTAGGACCGTGCCTGGCCGTAGCAGCGTTAGACTGCCTGCCTGGGCCCATTGTGCAGCTTCCGAATGGGCAATGCCTAGCATCTTTCCTAGTTTCTGACTCATAAAAGGAAGAAACGGTTCCACCAAGATGGCAAGATTGGCTGTTAGTTGTAGGGCCATGTGCAAGACCGTACCTACGTGCGCCTTGTCCGTTTTGATTAAGTGCCAGGGTTCCGTATCTGCCAAGTACTTGTTGCCAGTCCGGGCCAGGTCCATGCACAACTGTAAGCCCTCTTTGAACTTGAACTGCTCGATGGCCTGCCCTATTTGATGCGGCAGCTGTTGCAGATAGGTGATTAGGGGGTGTTCGGTAACTGTCATAACGCTACGTTCAGGCACTATACCGCCAAAGTATTTGTGGACCAAGACCAAAGTTCTGTTGACAAAGTTGCCCAGAACTGCCACGAGCTCATTGTTGGTTTTGACCTGGAAGTCTTGCCAGCTAAAGTCGCTGTCTTTGTTCTCTGGTGCATTGATGCACAAGACGTACCGCAGTACATCTTGCTGGTCTGGGAAGTCAGCCAGGTATTCATGCAGCCACACCGCCCAGTTCCGAGAGGTCGATATTTTTTTCCCTTCTAGGTTCATGAATTCATTGGCTGGGACGTTGATGGGAAGCATGAAGCCGCCGTGTGCTTGTAACATGGCAGGAAAGATAATGCAGTGAAAGACGATGTTGTCTTTGCCTACAAAATGCACCAGTTGTGTGTCGGATGCTTGCCAAAAAGATTGCCAATCTTGGCCATGCGTAGCAGCCCACTCTTGGGTAGCGCTGATGTAGCCAATGGGTGCGTCAAACCAAACGTAGAGTACTTTGTCTTGCGCGTTAGGTAGGGGCACAGGTATCCCCCAAGCCAGGTCGCGTGTCACTGCCCGTGGCTTCAGGCCCTGGTCCAGCCAAGATTTGCACTGGCCATACACGTTGGCCTTCCATTCTTTGTGCCCTTCTAAAATCCAGCGTTTGAGCCAGGCTTCGTGTTGATCTAGTGGCAGGTACCAGTGGCGGGTCTTTTTCAACTGCAAGGTAGCGCCGCTTAAAGCGGACCGCGGGTGCAGTAATTCTTCTGGGCTCAGGATTGCCCCGCATGACTCACACTGGTCACCGTAAGCCTCTTGGTACGCACAATGTGGGCATGTGCCACGGATGTACCGGTCGGCCAAAAATTGCTTGTGTACGGGGTCATAGTATTGCTCAGTCTCCTTGGCTTCGAGGCTGCCCTGGTCATACAGTGTCTTGAAGAAGGCGGTAGCCGTCTGGTGGTGCAGTGCCGATGATGTCCTCGAGAAGATGTCAAAGCTGATACCAAAGTCTGCGAAAGCTTGTTGATTCAGCGCATGGTACTTGTCTACGACCTGTTGGGGCGTGGTGCCTTCTTGCTGGGCCCGAATAGTGACCGGAACGCCGTGCTCATCTGAGCCACTGATGAATAAAACACGCCTGCCACAGCTGCGCAAATACCGCACATAGATATCTGCCGGAATGTACACACCGGCCAAATGCCCGATGTGGATAGGGCCATTGGCGTAAGGCAGCGCTGCCGTGACGGTGTAAGTAGAAGGGAGAGGTTTTGCAGACATGGTGGTATAAGATTTGCACCCGCAAAGCTACCTGATTGCTCAATAAGTTGTTACTTGCACCCCCACCGTATAGCCATCTATATCAAATGTTGTTCCAGCGTTTATCGCTTCCACTATATGCATTGCCAACGCCTGGGTCTCGTAGCAAATATAAGCCTCATACTGCTGCATGGCTTTCTTCACGAACGGATGTCCAGGCGCAAGAGTGACTTTAATTTTATCTTGTACGGCTAATCCTAGGTCTTTGCGCAGGTTTTGGAGGCGATTGACTAGTTCTCTGGCAATGCCCTCTCGACGCAAGGCACTGTCGAGGGTGATGTCCAGGGCTACGGTGACATCACCCTCGTTGGCCACAGCCCACCCCGGAATTTCTTCTGAGGTAATGATGACGTCGTTGAGTGTCAGGGTCACTCCCGATGCTTCCTGAAAAGAGGGTATGGTGGCTGGTTGGGAGCCAGATAGCGTCACAGCGAGCTCCAGATGCTTCGTTTGCTCTAGGCGTTGAATATCTTCCTGATGCAGCTGGGCAATGGCTTGCGTAAGGACTTTCATATGCGCTCCGTAGCGCTGACCCAAAGCTTTGAAGTTGGGTTTTATCTTTTTGGTCACTACGGTTGTGGTATCATTCCCATAGGCTACGTGCTTGACGTTGACTTCGGCCTTGATCAAGGCCTCAAGCGAAGCAATGCTTGCCTTAGTGTCTGCATCGGCAATGGGTAGCAAGAGTTTGGCCAGTGGCTGTCGTACTTTGAGTTGATATTTCTTTCGTAGCGAGTGAACCAGCGAGACTATTTTTTGGGCCTGGTGCATTTTCTTTTCCAAAGCTGTGTTGATGGCCTTGACATCAGCCTGCGGAAAGTCTACCAGGTGCACGGAAGGCATGGTTTTTTGCTGGGTTTCGTGGCACAGGGCCTGGTAAAGCTGCTCAGTATAAAACGGAGCGATGGGTGCAGCCAGTTGCGCAATGGTAGTCAGGCACGTGTACAGCGTCTGGTAAGCAGCCAGTTTATCAGGTCCATGCTCGCTTTTCCAAAAGCGTTTGCGGTTCAGCCGTACGTACCAATTGCTCAAATTATCTACCACAAAATCCTGGATAGCTCGGGCTGCTTGGGTGGGGGCATATGTCTCGTAGGCCTCAGTCACGGTCTGGGTCAAGCTGTGTAGGCGAGAGAGCATCCACCGGTCAATTTCAGGCCGGACTGTGAGGGGCACCAGTGGGGCCGTCCGGTCAAACTGGTCGATGTTGGCATACAATGCGAAAAAACTGTACGTATTGTGGAGGGTGGAAAAAAAGCGCCGTGTTACCTCGGTGATTCCCTGGGCATCGAACTTGAGGTTGTCCCAAGGGTTAGCATTGCTGATCATGTACCAGCGCAGGGCATCTGGACCATGTTGCGCCATCATAGCAAAAGGGTCCACGGCATTGCCCAAGCGTTTGGACATCTTGCCGCCCTGTTTGTCAAGCACCAGTCCGTTGGCTACTACTTGCTTAAAGGCTACACTGTCGAACAACAACACTGCCAAGACATGCAGGGTGAAGAACCACCCACGGGTTTGGTCTACCCCTTCTGCAATGAAATCAGCCGGAAAATGCTGCGTAAGCGTTTCTTTATTCTCAAAGGGATAATGCCACTGTGCGTAAGGCATGGCCCCAGAGTCAAACCACACATCCACCAAATCAGACTCGCGGTACATGGGCTGCCCTTGAGGACCCAACAAAACAATATGATCTACATAGGGTCGGTGTAGGTCAATATCTTCTGGTAGGGGAGTGTCCATCAAGCCTGCAGCCACAGCTTGGTCTACTTCCAGGCGCAACTCGGCCAGTGAGCCAATACATTTCTCTTCTTTTTGGTCTTTGGTGCGCCAAATGGGCAAGGGCGTTCCCCAGTATCTGTCTCGGCTTAGATTCCAGTCCACTATATTTTCTAGCCAGTTTCCAAACCTGCCTGTACCTGTGCTTGCTGGTTGCCAATTAATGGTTTTGTTCAGTGCTATGAGGCGGTCTTTGCAGGCGGTGGTCTTGATAAACCAAGCATCCAGCGGATAATACAAAATGGGCTTGTCTGTGCGCCAGCAGTGGGGATAGCTGTGTTCGTGCTTGGCTATTTGAAAGGCCTTGTTCTCTTTTTTTAGTTTCATGGCCAACAACACATCTACAGATTTATAGTTAGGCTGTCCGCGAACTGTTTCGTGTTCGTACGCCTCCTTGACGTATTGGCCGGAAAAATCGGTGATCTCGGCTACAAAACGACCTTGACGGTCCACAATGGGGGAGGCGATGTCGCCATCACGTTGCACGGTGATGGGCGGAATGCCCGCCTGTTGTGCTGCGCGCATGTCATCGGCCCCAAATGTGGGCGCAATGTGAACAATGCCTGTGCCCTCGTCGGTAGTCACAAAATCTCCTGCAATAACACGAAAGGCGGGTGCACTGGGTGTTACATAAGGGAGAAGTTGGGCATACGTTTTCCCAATCAGGTCTTTGCCTCTGTAGTGGGCTACGATTTTCCACGGAATGGGCGTGCTGCCGGCCTGATACTGCTCAAAAGCAACAGGATCCACGGTTGCCTCTGTTGGAAAGTAACGTTGCATCACGGCTTGGGCCAAAATGACTTGTATAGGCTGGTAGGTGTAGGGGTTAAAAGTGCGAACTTTTACGTAGTTGATGTGTTCGCCTACTGCCAAGGCGCTGTTCGCGGGCAATGTCCAGGGGGTAGTGGTCCAGGCCAAGAAGTAGTCTTGCTCCGTGTCTGCTACCCGAAACTGTGCCACGATCGAGGTGTCTTGGATCTGCTTATAACAGCCTGGCTGGTTGAGTTCGTGGGTACTCAAGCCCGTGCCAGCGGCCGGCGAGTAGGGTTGAATAGTGTAGCCTTTGTAAAGCAATCCCTTTTGATGCAGTTGCTTGAGCAAGTACCAGAGTGACTCCATGTAGTCACGGTCAAAGGTCAGGTAGGGTTGGTCTGTATCCAGCCAATAACCCATCTGTTCCGTCAGTGCGTCCCATTGCTCCTTGTACTGCAGCACTGCTTGTCGGCACTGGGCGTTATAGTCTGCTATGCTGATTTTTGTGCCAATGTCTTCTTTGTTAATGCCCAGCTGTTTCTCTACAGCAAGTTCTACCGGCAGTCCGTGTGTATCCCAGCCGCTCTTGCGCTGCACCTGAAAGCCTTTTTGGGTTTTGTATCGACAAAAAATATCCTTGACTGTGCGCGACAGTACATGATGAATGCCAGGTGCGCCATTGGCCGAGGGGGGGCCTTCGTAAAAAGTGAAGGTAGGCTTTCCTTCTCGTTGCTGGATGGAACGCTGAAAAGTGTGGTGACTCTTCCAAAGGGCACTGATGGCTTGGGCGGTTTGGGCTAGGTTGAGTGAGGGGTATTCGGGGTACGTGGGCATAGAGGCGTTTGGCTATTCCCGATTGTTTGCTGCTACCAAAATCATATACAATCTCTCGATCAAGTAAAGTTCTTCTTTCTTTAAGTGTGCTATAGCTGTCCAACGTTTTTTTGCTTCTTGAGACAGTGACAATGAATTTAAACTTGCCAAGTTCAGGGAGATCTCCTCAAGTTGGGCTCTTATGGGGCTAGAATCTAGCTTGATCGGTCCGTTTTTTTCTGCACATTCCTGTATTATCTTTTCTTGGATTTCAATAACCTTTTCTTCTGCGCATTTTTGCGCCCTTGTTTCCTCTAGGTTTGCATCTTCAAAACAGCATCGTTGCTTCGTTTTCGATACGAGCTCTTGGTGTATTCTCTTGGCGTTGGGGTCTTCCCTCAGGGTCTTGTACATTCTCTCTTTTCTAGTTTATGGAGTATTAGGTCTTCGTCACACGCTGTTCCTAAAACGGTGATAAGTAGCATGACTACGAATAAATTAGGTTGCTTGCGCATAGTTATTGATTGACTGGTTACAAGAGATCTAGTTACATAGTTGAGTTTTAAAAAAAGGGGACACTCTGGGTAAAGGTACCAAATATTCACATTTTTAGTTGTTGACGCTGCCAATGATCACACACAATGCCAATAGCCATAGTGCCATTGAGCAGTGCTTCTGGCCTTTCCATGGCGGGGGATGCTTATTTCTCTTCGTATTTTCCTGCTTCTAATCTTTGTTTTACTTCCTGTAATTCTTGAGGAAGGTTATCTATCATTAGCAGCAGTACATCCGTCCTTTCTGTTGTATCAGATTCAGAACCAGAGAGATGAGCAGGATTCCCTAATTCTTGAATACAATTTTCTATACGGAACAGT
>Ga0316608_1000192_pt1 | contig 32247 bp, 28 predicted proteins | sample MIS2016152B_MG_FD_207673 | JGI IMG/M metagenome (GOLD analysis project Ga0316608, IMG submission 207673) | Microbial mat bacterial communities from Middle Island sinkhole, Lake Huron, Michigan, United States - MIS.2016.152B | ecosystem: Environmental > Aquatic > Freshwater > Lake > Sediment... | reverse complement strand
GATTAGAGCAAATGGCAAAAAGACATCAAAAAAGACAATATGATAAAGACCTAAATTATAAGCAACAAGCTATTAATCAAATAGAACTAACTTCGTAAAGTAGAAATAAGTATAAGTTTTTTAAAATCACAAAATTGATTTGGAAAATAAATACAATCAAACGTTTTAATATATTGTTATACAGAATTATATATCTGATGTAATGTTAAAAAATGTTTTAACAAAATTTATATTTTTCAGATAATATGAATGTTAAAAACTAAGTCAAAATTAATAATTGTTAATTAATTTGATATTAAGTAACAAATTTAATTATTTAGCCGTATTAAAATAAAAAAATTTAGGAGGAAAAATTATGGAATCAAATAAACAAATAAATTTTAGACAACTTTATCTTACTTTTATTTTTGGTATTATAGGTGGATTAGTGTCTTTGTTGCTCTATTCTACATTAATTGATAAAAATGAAAATCTTTCGACCGACAATTCATCAAATACAAATTCTATCTCAAAATTTGCTAGTAATAAAACTGTTGCATTCACAGATGGAGCTTTGGATTTTACCGAAATTTCGCAAAAAGCAATAGATGCAGTTGTTCACGTAAAGACAACATATTATGCTGATTATGATAATCCCTTCTACGATTATTTTTATGGAGGCGGAAGTAAATCTTTAACTCCACTCGAAGCAAGTGGTTCGGGAGTTATTATTTCTGCAGATGGGTATATTGTTACTAATAATCACGTTATTGAAGATGCTACAAACCTACAGGTTGTACTTAATAACAAAAAAAGCTACGAAGCCAAAATAATTGGAACTGACCCAACTACTGATTTAGCACTAATTAAAATTGAAGCTGTAGATTTATCTACACTTACTTTTGGAAATTCTGATAATTTACTCGTTGGTGAATGGGTGTTGGCAGTGGGAAATCCATTTAATCTAACATCAACAGTTACAGCAGGTATTGTAAGTGCAAAAGCCCGAAATATAGACTTACTCGACAAAAATTATGCAATAGAATCATTTATTCAAACAGACGCAGCAGTAAATCCCGGAAATAGCGGTGGTGCTTTAATTAATACCTCTGGTGAATTAATTGGTATTAATACCGCAATTGCATCTACAACTGGAACTTATTCTGGATACTCATTTGCAGTACCTGTCAATATTGTACAAAAGGTTGTTTCGGATTTGATGGAATACGGAACTGTTCAAAGAGCAATGCTAGGAGTTAGTATTCAAGAAATTACAGAAGATTTAGCAAAACAATACGGATTTTCAGTTTTGCAAGGCGTTTTTATTTCTGATGTTTCCGAAAATGGTGCTGCAAAAGAAGCTGGTATCGAAAAAAATGATATTATTATAAAAATAGCAGAACAAGAAATTAAAGAAGTTTCACAACTTCAGGAAAAAATAGGACAATACAGACCTGGCGACGAAGTTATAGTAACTGTAATGCGAAATGGTGAAGAAAAAGAAATAACTGTAAAATTTAAGAATCAAGATGGTGGTACTGAATTAATTACAAACAGTAAAGTTGAACTTCTTGGAGCTACTTTTGAAGAACTTACAGACCAGGATAAAATTGACTTAAAAATAAAAAGTGGAGTTAAAGTAGTTGATTTAAAAGCAGGTAAATTTTTAAAAGCAGGAATAAAAATTGGATTCATAGTTACAACCGTAAACGACAAAGCTGTTACAACTGCTTCGGATATCGAAAAAGAAATTAATTCGGCTAGAGGAGGTGTATATATAGAAGGTGTGTATCCTGACGGAACAATCAGTTACTACGCTTTTGGATTGAGATAGAAAAAGTTAAAACCCAAAATTGAAGCCGATAAATACAGTTTATCGGCTTTTTTAAAAATATACAATTTATTTGATTTGAAAATTGAAATTCTGTAAATTAGCTAAAAACCGTCAATACTAATTTTCGACCACCACCGTAATTTCTAAATTCACAAAAATAAATTCCCTGCCATGTCCCCAGATTTAAACAATTACCAGAAATAGGAATATTAATTGAAACACCTAATATTGAAGTCTTTATATGAGCCGGCATATCATCAATACCTTCAGAAGTATGCCTATATTCTTTTCTGTTTTCAGGAATTAAATCATTAAAAACTGTTTCAAAATCTTGCCTAACCGATAAATCTGCATTTTCATTGATAGTCAATCCACAAGAAGTATGTTTTGTAAAAATATTTAGCAACCCAATTTGTGGTAAATCTTTTAACTCTGATGTTATAATATTGGTAATTAAATGATAACCTCTTTTCATTGGAGGCAACGAAATTTCTATCTGTCTAACCATTTTTTTTAGATTAAAAATAAAATTTGTGTAATTCTAAAAATTAAGCAAATTTGCAAAAAAAAAATATCAAATCAATATTAAAAAAATTTATACTTATATTTCTGAAATAATCCTCATGCAAGAAACTATTAAAGAGTATTTTACATTTAATAAAAAAGAACGAAACGGCATACTTGTTCTTGTTATTATAATTGTTATAATATTGATATTCAATAAAACAGTTGCATTATTCGACAAACCCGAATCTATAAATTACACCGAATTTGAAACTCAAATTACAGAATTTAAAACATTTCTAATTCCAAAAGCTGAAGAAGAATACATCGACAGATTAGATCAATATATTATAGACAAATATGATAGCTTAGAATTATTCAATTTCAATCCAAATACAACAACTTCTGAAAATTGGTTAAAATTAGGGTTAACCGAAAAACAAATTACAACAATCAATAAATATCTCGAACGTGGCGGAAAATTTTACTCAAAAGATGATTTCCAAAAAATATATGGAATTAGACAAAAACAATACGAAATTCTAAAACCATATATTTTACTACCAAATGCAGTTACAAGCTCTCAAACTTCAGATATTGTAACAGATATAAACAAAGAAAATGAAATTTTAACCAATTTCAATCCAAATACTGCAAGTGATACAGTCTGGAAAAGTATGGGAGTATCAGAAAAACAAATAAGTACAATCAAAAAATACTTATCAAAAGGTGGAAAATTCAGCAAAAAAGAAGATTTATTGAAAATCTATGGATTTGACCAGACAATTTACTCAAAAATAGAACCTTATTTAATATTTGAAGAAGAAACTCTAATTGAAGAACTAATACCAGAAACATTTGATATCATTGAAATTAACACAGCAACTCAAGAAGAAATAGCAAAACTATTTGGCGAAAAAGATTATTATTCTGCAAAAATAGTAAAATACAGAGATTTACTTGGCGGATTTAAAGATAAATCTCAATTACTTGAAGTTTATGGACTTAAAGAATTCACATACAACAAAATAAAAGAAAAGATAACTGTAGATGCAACTAAAATTGTAAAAATAAGACTCAACTTTTGCGAATTTAACGAACTAAATGCACACCCTTACGTTGATTATGAAACAACAAAAGCCATCATCAAATATCGTGATAATAATGGTGCATTTACAAATATCGACCAGCTTTTAAAAATTGAAGGCATAACTCAAGAAGTTCTTGATAAATTAAAGAACTATCTCACAGTTGAATAATATTTTTTTTAAAAAAATTGTAATATATTTTTGAAATAATATTTAAAATTTAATACTTTTGCATTCCTAAAAATTTAAATTTATTAATCATGATAATTATTCCGATAAAAGAAGGAGAAAGCATCGAAAGAGCTTTAAAAAGATTTAAAAGAAAATTTGAAAAAACAGGTGTTATTAAAGAAATTCGTGCAAGACAGGCATATAAAAAACCTTCTATCTCAAACAGAGAACAAGTGAAGAAAGCAATTTATATCGAACAATTACGAAAAAGCGAACAGGAAGCCTAGTTTTTCACAAAAAGAATCTTCTTCTAAAATAATATCCTTATTCTATATTAGGGTATTATTTTTTTTTAATGGGTATATCAAAAAAAATAAATAAAATAGATTAAAAAAATGCAAAAAACTTTGGTATAAAAAGGATTTTTGTTTATCTTTATACCAATACTTTTTAAAAAAGCATTCGAAATAAAATTCAATAATATGCAAGAAGATTTGTTTATTAATTATCTAAAATACGAAAGAAGATACTCCGAACATACCATTGTTGCATATAAAAAAGATTTAGCACAATTTTTTCAGTTCTGTGATAGAGATGAAAAAGAAGACGTAATAATTACCGACCATAAAACAATTCGTCATTGGATAGTTACTATGATGAACGATAAACTTTCGCCCAGAAGCATAAACCGTAAAATATCAGCACTTAAGACATACTATAAATATTTGTTAAAGGATGAAAAACTAAAATTTAATCCTTTAGATAAAGTAGTAACACCTAAAACATATAAAAAACTTCCGGTTTTTGTTACCGAAGAAAATATGGATTTATTTCTGAACGAAAAATTCTTCGAAAATGATTATTGCGGTTTGAGAGATAAATTAGTTATAGAATTGCTTTATAATACAGGTATAAGATCAAGTGAATTAATTAATCTGAAAAAATCTGATATCGATTACCAAAAAAAAAATATTAAAGTTTTAGGAAAAAGAAACAAACAGAGAATTATCCCAGTTTCAGACACAATATTAAATACAATAAAAAGCTATGAAAATTTAGAAGAAATAAATAAATTAAATGATTATTTATTCCAGACAAGAAAAGGAGAAAAAGCTTATAGTCGATTAATTTACAGGATAGTAAATAAACACCTTGATAAGGTTTCTACAGTAGCAAAAAAAAGTCCTCACGTGTTAAGACATACATTTGCCACACACCTTTTAAACAACGGTGCCGATTTAAACGCAATAAAAGAATTACTTGGACACGCTAATTTAGCAGCAACTCAGGTATATACTCACAATACATTTGAAAAATTAAACAATATTTATAAACAGGCTCATCCCAGAGCTTAAAAAAGGAGGTCAAAATGAATATAAAAATTAACTCAGTACATTTTAGTGCAGACAAGAAATTAGAAGAATTTATAGAAGAAAAAGTAACCAAATTATCACAATATTCTGATGATATTTTAGGTGCAGAAGTACATCTAACCTTAGAAAAAGCAGCAGGAAATAACTTCGACAGCAAAGTAACAAAAATAAAATTAGAAATTCCGGGTTACGATTTGTTTGCAGAAAAAAAAGCAAGCACTTTTGAAAGTTCCACTGATTTAGTTGTTTCCGCATTAAAAAGTCAACTTATAAAAAGGAAAGAAAAAATAAAATAAAAAAAAATCATTTTTTTTTCAACTTTTTTTTGCACACTAAAAAAATATTCTTACATTTGCACACCGAAATCAAAAAACGGTTTTGGTGTGTTCTCAAAAAAATGCCGATGTAGCTCAGTTGGCCAGAGCAGCTGATTTGTAATCAGCCGGTCGGCGGTTCGAATCCGTCCATCGGCTCTTTTTTTTGGGGGAGGTTCCAGAGTGGCCAAATGGGGCAGACTGTAAATCTGTTAGCGTAGCTTTCGGAGGTTCGAATCCTCCCCTCCCCACGGTAATGATAAATAGATGCGGGAATAGCTCAGTCGGTAGAGCGACAGCCTTCCAAGCTGTAGGTCGCGGGTTCGAATCTCGTTTCCCGCTCTCTTTTTTGCCGATGTAGCTCAGGGGTAGAGCACTTCCTTGGTAAGGAAGGGGTCATGGGTTCAATTCCCATCATTGGCTCTACGACTTCAAAGCAACTACATTTTTAATAATAAATCAAAGATTGTATAATAATTTTACCAAACTTTAAACACAATGGCTAAAGAAAAATTTGATAGGTCAAAACCTCACGTAAACGTTGGAACAATTGGTCACGTTGACCATGGAAAAACAACCTTAACAGCTGCAATTACTAAAATTCTTGCTGAAAAAGGTTTATCAGTATATCGTTCATTCGATTCTATTGATAACGCTCCAGAAGAAAAAGAAAGAGGTATAACTATTAATACTGCACACATAGAATACTCTACAGCTACCAGACACTATGCACACGTTGATTGCCCTGGACATGCTGACTATGTTAAAAATATGGTTACTGGTGCTGCTCAGATGGACGGTGCAATTATAGTAGTTGCTGCAACTGACGGACCAATGCCACAAACAAGAGAACACATCCTTCTAGCTCGTCAAGTAAACGTTCCTAGATTGGTTGTTTTTATGAATAAAGTTGACTTAGTTGACGATCCTGAATTGTTAGATCTTGTTGAAATGGAAATCAGAGATTTGTTAACTTTTTACAAATTCGACGGAGACAATGCTCCTGTTATCAGAGGTTCTGCATTAGGAGGTCTTAACGGAGAACCTATGTGGGTTGAAAAAGTTATGGAATTAATGGATGCAGTAGATTCATACATTCCAATTCCACCAAGAGAAAATGAAAAACCATTCTTAATGCCAGTTGAAGACGTGTTTTCAATAACTGGTAGAGGAACTGTTGCGACAGGTAGAATTGAAACTGGTGTAATAAATACTGGTGACCCTGTAGAAATAGTTGGTCTTTCTAAAGATGAAAAAATGAAATCAGTATGTACCGGTGTTGAAATGTTCCGCAAGATATTAGACAGGGGTGAAGCTGGTGATAACGTTGGATTATTATTAAGAGGTATTGATAAAGAAGAAATTAAAAGAGGTATGGTTGTTACTAAGCCAGGTGCAATTACTCCTCATACTAAATTTAAAGCTGAAGTTTATATTTTGAAAAAAGAAGAAGGTGGACGTCATACTCCATTCCATAACAAATATAGACCTCAATTTTACATCAGAACTTTAGATGTTACCGGCGAAATATTTTTAGAAGAAGGTCGTGAAATGGTTATGCCTGGTGATAACTTAACAATAGAAGTAGATTTAATCTATCCAGTTGCAATAAATATTGGACTACGATTTGCAATCCGTGAAGGTGGTAGAACAGTAGGTGCTGGTCAGATTACACAAATATTAGACTAATTAAATAATAAAAATAATTTTGAAGCAAGTTAGACTTTTTGTTTAACTTGCTTTTATTCACGGGTGTAGCTCAGTTGGTAGAGCACTAGTCTCCAAAACTAGGTGTCGGGCGTTCGAGTCGCTCCTCCCGTGCAGTTTTTAAATAAAGTATTTACAAAAAAAAACTTCAAAAGTGAATAAGATTAAGACATATTTTGAAGAAACTTATAACGAATTAGTTAATAAAGTATCTTGGCCTACATGGTCTGAATTACAAAACAGCGCCATAGTAGTAATGGTTGCATCGTTGATAATTGCTGTAGTGATATTTATAATGGACAAATCTTTCAGTTCTTTGATGAATCTCATATATAGTACTTTCTAAAAATACCAAAACGGAGGAAAGAAATGTCTGAATTAATAAAAAAGTGGTATGTAATTAGAGCTATAAGTGGAAAAGAAAAAAAGGTGAAAGAATATATTGAAAATGAGATTAACAGATTAGGTATTCAAGAATATATTTCCCAAGTTTTAATTCCAAGCGAAAAGGTATATCAAATACGTAACGGAAAAAAAATCAGCAAAGAACGAAGTTTTTTCCCAGGTTATGTATTGATAGAGGCAGTATTAGTAGGCGAAATTCCTCATATTCTCAAAAATATACCTAACGTTATTGATTTTCTAAGCTCACACAAGGGAGGCGATCCTCTACCTCTAAGACAAAACGAAGTAAACAGAATATTAGGAAAAGTTGATGAACTAGCTGAAACAGAAGAAGCTTTAAATGCTCCTTTCTTTGTTGGTGAGGCTGTTAAGGTTATTGATGGTCCTTTTAATAGTTTTACAGGTATTATTGAGGAGATAAATACAGAAAAGAAAAAACTTAAAGTAATGGTAAAAATATTTGGAAGAAAAACACCATTAGAATTAGGTTTCATGCAAGTTGAAAAAGAGTAAAGTAATAATAGAATATTTTTGAATGCTTCCTGTTCAGTTATTATTTTAATCCAAATAAATAAAGTAAGAAAAAATAGATATGGCAAAAGAAGTTTCTGGAATAATAAAGCTTCAGATAAAAGGTGGACAAGCAAATCCAGCACCACCAGTAGGTCCTGCTTTAGGATCTAAAGGGGTGAATATAATGGAGTTTTGTAAACAGTTTAACGGTCGTACTCAAAAAAGTATGGGAAAAGTAACTCCGGTTATAATAACTGTTTATAAAGATAAATCCTTTGATTTTATTACAAAGACTCCACCTGTTGCAGTACAATTAAAAGAAGTTGCCAAATTACAATCTGGTTCTGCTGAACCTAACATTAAAAAAGTAGCAACGTTGAGTTGGGAACAAGTAAAGCAAATTGCACAAGAAAAAATGCCTGACTTGAACGCTTTTACATTGGATTCTGCTATGAAGATGGTAGCCGGTACTGCTAGAAGTATGGGTATCAATATTAGTGGTACACCACCATTTAGTAACAATTAATAAAAAAAAAAATGTCTAAATTAACGAAAAATAGAAAAGCAGCGCTACAAAAATTCGACAAAGAAAAACAATACTTATTAAAAGAAGCAGCTAACGTTGTAAAAGAAATAACCACAACCAAATTCGATTCATCTGTAGACATAGACGTTAGACTTGGAGTTGATCCTAGAAAAGCCAATCAAATGGTTAGAGGTGTGGTTACATTACCACACGGAACCGGAAAAGAAAAAAGAGTATTAGTATTATGTACTCCTGACAAAGAAGAAGAAGCTAAAAAAGCTGGAGCTGATTTTGTTGGATTAGATGATTATATTCAAAAAATTCAAGATGGTTGGACTGATATTGATGTGATTATTACAATGCCACAAGTAATGGCTAAAGTTGGAAAGTTAGGGAAAGTATTAGGACCTAGAGGTTTAATGCCAAACCCTAAAAGCGGAACTGTTACTATGGAAATTGGAAATGCGGTCGAAGAAGTAAAAAAAGGTAAAATTGATTTCAAAGTTGACAAATACGGAATCGTTCATTCTGCAATTGGAAAAGCATCTTTTGAAGCATCTAAAATTGTTGAAAATGCTCGTGAGTTTTTAAATACTTTGGTAAAACTAAAACCTTCTGCAGCAAAAGGGACATATATGAAAAGTGTTTACATCTCAAGTACAATGGGTCCCGGTATTCAAATAGATGTAAAAAGTTTCAACGATTAGTTAAACAATAGTACAAAATGATACGAGAACAGAAAAGTGCAATAATTGATAGTTTAACTGAACAGATAAACAACTCTACACATTTTTATATAACTGATATTTCTGAATTAAATGCTGCTGATACCAGCCAACTTAGACGTGAATGCTTTAACAACAACATTCAGTTAGTAGTTGCAAAAAATACATTATTAACAAAGGCTTTAGAAAAATCAAATAAAAATGTTGAAGAATTAAAAAGTACTTTAAAAAATTCAACTTCAATTATGTTTTGCGAAGTAGGTAACGCACCTGCAAAACTAATTCAGACGTTTAGAAAAGGTCGTAAAAAACCTGTGTTAAAAAGTGCTTATGTTCAGGAATGTGTTTATATTGGTGACAACCAGCTTGATGCATTAGTAAATATCAAATCGAAAAACGAACTTATTGCAGACCTAATTTTTACACTAAAATCACCAATGATGACTGTGTTAGGACAATTAAATTCAGGAAAACACATTATAGGTGGTTTAGTAAAAACTCTTTCAGAGAGAGAATAATACAAAATATTTTAGTAAATAATTAATTTAAAATAAAAATAAAAATGGCAGACTTAAAAGCATTAGCAGAACAACTAGTTAACTTGACAGTTAAAGAAGTTAATGAATTAGCAAATATTCTAAAAGTAGAATACGGAATCGAACCAGCAGCAGCAGCAGCAGTTATGGCAGGACCAGTAGGTGGTGGAGCAGAAGTAGTAGCTGAAAAATCTGAATTTGATGTTATACTTAAAAATGCCGGATTAGCTAAATTACAAGTTGTTAAATTAGTAAAAGAATTAACCGGTCTTGGTTTAAAAGAAGCTAAAGAACTTGTTGACAAAGCTCCAACAGCTGTAAAAGAAAAAGCGTCTAAAGAAGAAGCAGAATCTTTAAAAGCTCAACTTGAAGAGGCTGGAGCAGAAGTTGAACTAAAATAAGTAACATTTTATAACTTTATACAGGTTTAGTATCATTTGAATTAAAATGACGCTAAGCCTTTTTGTTATTATTATTAAGTTCAATTAATTAAATTAAGTAAATGGCCTTCAATAATAGAATTAATTTTTCTACTTCAAAAAATCAATTGGAATATCCTGATTTTTTAGAAGTACAATTAAAGTCATTCGAGGATTTTTTTCAGTTGAATTCAACACCCGAAAAAAGAAAAACCGAAGGTTTGTTTCGTGTTTTTACTGAAAATTTCCCAATTACTGATACTCGAAATAATTTTGTTTTAGAGTTTATTGATTATTTTATAGATCCACCTAGATATTCGATTGAAGAATGTATAGAACGTGGATTAACTTTTAGTGTTCCTTTAAAAGCTAAACTGAAACTTTATTGTACTGATCCTGAACATGAGGATTTTGATACTGTAATTCAAGATGTTTACCTTGGAACTGTGCCATATATGACGCCAAAAGCGACATTTGTAATTAATGGTGCTGAAAGAGTCGTAGTTTCTCAGTTACACAGATCGCCGGGAGTATTTTTTGGGCAAAGCATTCATGCAAATGGTTCTAAATTATATTCTGCACGAATTATTCCTTTTAAAGGTTCGTGGATTGAATTTGCTACTGACATTAACAATGTAATGTACGCATACATTGACAGAAAAAAGAAATTGCCGGTAACTACTTTGTTACGTGCAATTGGTTATGAAAGTGATAAAGATATTCTTGAAATATTTAATCTTGCTGACGAAATTGAAGTTTCAAAACCTGTTTTGCAAGATTATGTTGGGAAGAAACTTGCTGCTAGAGTTTTAAAAACTTGGATTGAAGATTTTGTTGATGAAGATACTGGCGAAGTTGTTTCTATTGAACGAAATGAAGTTGTCATTGACCGTGAAACATTTATCGAACAAGACCACATTGATTTGATTATTGATTCTGGTGCTAAAACTATATTAGTACATAAAGACGAACACAGTCAAGACTTCTCTATAATTTACAATACACTTCAGAAAGACCCTTGTAATTCTGAAAAAGAAGCAGTTATGCATATATATCGTCAGTTAAGAAATTCTGAGCCACCTGACGAAGCTACTGCAAGAGATGTTATTGATAAATTATTTTTTTCCGATAAACGTTATGATTTAGGTGAAGTTGGTAGATATAGAATCAACAAAAAACTTAATCTTAACACAGATATTAATGTTAAAATATTAACTAAAGTTGATATAATTGAAATTATAAAGTACTTGATTGAACTTATAAATTCAAAAATTGATGTTGATGATATTGACCATTTGAGCAATCGTAGAGTTAGAACAGTTGGCGAACAATTATTCAATCAATTTGGAGTTGGTTTGGCAAGAATGGCTAGAACAATACGTGAAAGAATGAATGTTCGTGATAACGAAGTTTTTACACCGGTCGATTTAATTAATTCAAAAACATTATCTTCGGTAATAAATTCTTTTTACGGAACAAACCAACTTTCTCAGTTTATGGATCAAACAAATCCTCTGGCTGAAATGACACACAAAAGACGTATGTCAGCATTAGGTCCCGGAGGTTTGTCAAGAGAAAGAGCCGGATTTGAGGTTCGCGACGTTCATTATACACATTACGGTAGATTATGTCCTATCGAAACTCCTGAAGGTCCAAACATTGGTTTGATTTCATCTCTTTGTGTTTTTGCAAAAATAAATGAGTTGGGATTTATTGAAACTCCTTACCGCAAAGTTAAGAATGCAGAAGTTGATTTATCAAATGATGGAATTATTTATTTGAGTGCAGAAGAAGAAGAACGTAAATTAATAGCTCAAGCAAACGCAATTTTAGACGAAGATGGCAGATTTGTAGCAGCTAAAATAAAATCAAGATTAGAAGCTGATTATCCTTTGGTTGAAGCTGAAAAAATTGAATTAATGGACGTTGCTCCTAATCAGATTGCATCTATTGCAGCTTCATTAATTCCATTCTTAGAGCATGATGATGCGAACAGAGCATTGATGGGTTCAAACATGATGCGTCAGGCTGTTCCTTTGATTGTTTGTGATAGTCCTATAGTTGGTACTGGAATAGAACACAAAGTTGCAAAAGATTCTCGTTCTCAAATTGTTGCTGAAGAAGATGGTGTTATTGAATATGTTGATGCTGAAGAAATAGTTGTAAGATATAATAAAACAGAAGAAGAACAATTTGTAAGTTTTGATGACGATATAAAAAGATATATTATACCTAAATTCAAAAAAACAAACCAAAATACTTGCGTTAACTTAAAACCAATTGTTATTAAAGGACAAGTGGTTAAGAAGGGTGAGATTTTGTCTGAAGGTTATGGTACACACAAAGGAGAACTAGGATTAGGTAAAAATCTGAAAGTTGCTTTCATGCCTTGGAAAGGATATAATTTTGAAGATGCTATTGTTATTTCTGAAAGAGTTGTTAGAGAAGATGTTTTCACATCGGTACACGTTGACGAATATTTATTGGAAGTTAGAGATACCAAAAGAGGTATAGAAGAATTAACATCAGATATTCCAAACGTTAGCGAAGAAGCTACAAAAAATCTTGACGAAAACGGTTTAATAAGAATTGGTGCTGAGGTTAAACCTGGTGATATTTTAATTGGTAAGATTACTCCAAAAGGAGAATCAGACCCATCACCTGAAGAAAAACTTTTAAGAGCTATTTTCGGTGATAAAGCCGGTGATGTTAAAGACGCTTCTTTAAAAGCACCTCCATCTGTAAGAGGTGTTGTAATTGACAAGAGATTATTCTCAAGGTCTATGAAAGACAGGAAGTTGAAAAATGCTGATAAACCAATTATAGCAAAAATCGACAAAGAATTTGAAAAAGCAGCTGAAGAATTGCAGTTTAGACTTATTGACAAACTTTTTGTTCTGGTAAACGGTAAAACATCTCAAGGTGTTAAAGATTACTATAATAAAGAAGTTATTGTAAAAGGAGCTAAATTTACACAAAAAACTTTACAGGAAATCGACTATTTGTCAATTAATCCAAATAAATGGACTACTGACAAAAAGAAAAATGATACAATACGAGATTTGTTACATAACTATGTTATTAAATACAAACAAATTGAAAGTATATTCCGTCGTAAAAAGTACAATATCCTTATAGGAGACGAACTTCCGATAGGCATAATTCAACTTGCAAAAGTATATGTTGCCAAGAAGAGAAAACTTACTGTTGGCGATAAAATGGCTGGACGACATGGAAATAAAGGTATTGTTTCAAGAATAGTAAGAGATGAAGATATGCCGTTTTTAGAAGATGGAACAACAGTTGATATAGTGTTAAATCCGCTCGGTGTACCTTCTCGTATGAACTTAGGACAGATTTATGAAACTGTACTTGGATGGGCTGGTTTAAAATTAGGTGAAAGATTTGCAACTCCTATTTTTGATGGAGCTACTGTTGAAAATATAACCGATTTTACAACTAAAGCTGGACTTCCAAACTATGGCAAAACATATTTGTACGATGGTTTAACCGGTGATAGATTCGACCAGCCTGCAACAGTAGGCGTTATTTACATGTTGAAACTAGGACACATGGTTGATGATAAAATGCACGCAAGGTCAATTGGTCCTTATTCACTTATCACTCAGCAGCCTCTTGGAGGTAAAGCTCAATTTGGAGGACAGCGTTTTGGAGAAATGGAGGTTTGGGCTATCGAAGCATTCGGAGCATCAAACATTTTGCAGGAAATTCTAACCATCAAATCAGATGACGTAGTGGGTAGAGCAAAAGCTTACGAAGCTATTGTAAAAGGCGAACCAATGCCACCTGCCGGAATACCGGAATCTCTAAACGTTTTACTACACGAACTTAGAGGATTAGGATTAAGTATAAACCTAATATAACACGCAAAAGAAGCCCAAAACAAATTATAAGTTTTGGGCTTTTTTTATTTAAATATTCAAAAAAACAATATTACGCTATTCCCAAATATTTTGTAATAATTTTAAAAACATGTCGCTGCTATGCTATCTTGCCTGAAGAGAATAAAAACCATTAATGAAAAATCAAAAGATCTTTGAATGCTCTTTGAAAAGTCATTAACTTAAGTATTTCAATTAGAGCATTATTTACTCATAAAGTCGTGAAAAAGTTCTCCTTAATGACATTTTGAAAGAGTTTTAACTTATCACAGAATTTGTTAATTGCTTAAAAAGTATTTCACAAAATTGATATTACTTTAAATCTGAATTACAATTTTTTTCTTAAATTTGTGTTTCAATGAAATTGAAAAATATTTTATAGATTAGCTAATGTTTCTTGCGAAGGATTTGACTGTAAAAAATCAAGTTTAAAAAAGATTTTTGTGGACATAAAAAAGGGAGTAAGTTCAAAGAAGAAAAATTTTTAAATCCTATTGAAATAAAAGATATTGAGAAATATTTTGAATACACAATTGAAGGAAAAATTAAACCTTCAAAAAATTTGGCAGTCAACGAAAAAGCAAAAGCTGAATATATGATAGAACTTCTTGATTTAAAGAATAAAGAACTCAATAAAATGAGAAAAGAATCATATTTGTCAATAATTGAAATTTCTAATAATCAAGATATTGAAAATGTTTTAGATGAAAACAATAAATATTTGCCCGGATTTTTTAGTATGCTAAAACAATTTTTTTTAATTGATTAAGATTTTGAAATAGAATACAAACAAAAAATAAGATGAAACTATTTTTGATAAATATTTTTCTATTATTTGTTATATTTAGTCAAACGAAAATATCTCAAATTCAGAGAAATGTAAATGATGATTCTATTTTGGTTTCAATGAAAAAATATTTAATAACTGATACCTCTAAAACGCTTGAATACGAAGTAAGATATGATGATTTTGGAAATGTGATTTATAAAGGATATAAAAATGGTTCATTTGAACATTTTTATAAATTTGATGAAAACCAAAATTTAATTAATTATTTTGAAACTTCAATATATAGAAGTGATACAATAATTTATAAATACAACTATTTTAACAAATTAACATATAAAGAAGCCAGATATAAAGACAAAATTTACAAAACAGATTATTTTTATTTAAATGATACAATCTTAATCAAAGAAATTTACTTATTGAATGATAGTTTATATTTGATTAATGAATTTTCTTATGATGATAGATTTCAAAAAACCTTGCAAGAATTTAAGTTTTATGGCTCTTTTAGAGATGGTTACTCCACTTTTAAATACGATGCTAATGGAAGACTAATTGAATTATTCACTTCAGATTATAGAGATGTTGGAGAATGCTTTGAAACTTTTAAGTATGACAAAAATGATACTTTAATTTATTATTCAGAACATTACCCAACCTTTGGAAATAAAAATGTAATAACCGAAAATTTTTTTGATGAAAACTATAATTTAGTAAAATTAATAAAAAAAGATACTGGTTGTGGAGGGTTTGAAAATCAAACATTCTTTATATATGAAAATGATCTACTTAAAAGAACTGAAACTGAGAGAAATTATTCTAGTTGCCCTCCCTCTTCCGAATACATTGATAACACATATTATCCTAATAATCTTTTAAAAACTGAAAAATTCACTTCAAAAAGCGAAGTTTTTGAAAGTCAAAATTACACAAAAGAATATCTATACGAATACGAGTTTAAAGAAGATTAAAATTTATATTACAACATCAATTTTATTAATCATTTCAATTTTTTTCATAAATTTGCGATTCTGTAAAAATAACAATGTTATTTTGTGAAAAACTCAGAACTCTGTGGTAAAGAAAAATAAATTAAAACATCAAAATATAACAATTGAAATACCAAGCAAATACAACCCGCAAGAAACCGAAAAAAATTAAATATTTAAAAATTTGATGAAAATTTGTACCTTTGTAATAAAAAAATAATCTATGGAAACAGTTATAGTCCCAAAAGAAGAATATTTTAGTATGAAACAAAAAATTGCTGATTTACAAGCCAAAGTAAATTATTTGCAGGATGAAGAATTTATGAAAAATCTTAACTTTTTTATTAGTCTGTATTATAAAGATTTACACACTGCAAAAAAAATTGAAAGTGAAAATAAAATTCAATTTTCTTATGGTGCAGCAAAAGATTTGATTCATATTTCAGATGATTTTAACGAAACTCCAGAAGAATTTAATGAACATTTATGAAAAATTTTTTATTAGACACTCATACTTTGATTTGGTATTTGCAAGGAAATGAAAAACTTGGAGATATAAATAAATCACATCTAGAAAATCCTGATAACCGGTTTTTTTTTAGTATTGCGAGTATTTGGGAAATGGCACTTAAAATAAATACTCAGAAGTTGCAAATTAAAAAGCCGTTGGAATTTTTTATTCCCAAGAATATTGAATTAATCGAAATTAAACTAAAATATATTTTCGAACTTAAAAATATTCCTTTTCATCATAAAGACCCTTTTGACAGGATTATAATAACAACCTCAATTATCGAAAATTTAACAATAATGAGTATTGATGAAAATTTTGATAAATATAACATTAATCTCATTTGGAATGAAAAAGTCAAACAATTTGTAAAATAAATTTACAAAAAAGTTTTTTTTCTTAAATTTGCGATTCTGAAATACTTCAAACTTGTCAGTTTTTTTTAAAACAAGTAAGTCCCGATAAATTCAAATATTATAAAAATATATAACATACAAAAATGGAAATACCAAGCAAATACAATCCGCAAGAAACCGAAGATAAATGGTATGCGTACTGGATGAAACATAAGTTTTTCAGTTCTAAACCCGATAATCGTCCGAAATATTCAATTGCAATCCCTCCGCCAAACGTAACCGGCGTTTTGCACATGGGACACATGCTAAATAACACAATTCAAGACGTTTTGGTGCGTCGTGCCAGAATGACAGGTTTTAATGCCTGCTGGGTTCCCGGAACCGACCATGCTTCAATTGCTACCGAAGCAAAAGTTGTGGCAAAACTTAAAGCCGAAGGAATTGATAAAAACTCACTTACACGTGATGAATTTTTAAAACACGCATGGGAATGGAAAGAAAAACATGGCGGAATTATTCTCGAACAGCTAAAAAAACTCGGTGCTTCGTGCGACTGGGACAGAACTGCTTTTACAATGGATAAAAACTTGTCGGACAGCGTTATAAAAGTTTTTGTTGATTTACACAACAAAGGACTAATTTACAGAGGTGTTCGCATGGTAAATTGGGATCCATCGGCTCAAACTGCTGTTTCAGATGAAGAAGTAAATTATAAAGAAGAGCAATCGAAACTTTACTATGTTCGCTATAAAATTCACGAAAGTGAAAATGAATGGCTTACAGTTGCAACAACTCGTCCCGAAACTATTTTGGGCGATACAGCAATTTGCATAAATCCTAAAGATGAGCGTTATACACATTTACACGGACGAAAAGCAATTGTTCCTATGGTAAATCGTGTTGTTCCAATTATTTTAGATGAATATGTTGATATTGCATTTGGTACAGGTTGCCTCAAAGTTACTCCTGCTCACGATATTAACGACTACGAACTTGGAATAAAACATAATCTCGAAAGTATTGATATTTTCAACGATAACGGTACTTTGAACGAAAAAGCACAGTTATTTGTTGGAATTGACCGATTTGAAGCTAAAAAACTTGCTGTTAAAAAATTGGAAGAAAATGGAAATCTGGTAAAAATTGAAGATTATCCGAATAAAATCGGTTATTCGGAACGTACTGATGCTGTGATAGAACCAAAACTTTCGATGCAATGGTTCCTGAAAATGGAAGAAATTTCAAAACCGGCTTTAAAAGCTGTTGTTGAAGGTGATATAAAAATTTATCCCGAAAAATTCGTAAACACCTATCGTCATTGGATGGAAAATGTTCGCGACTGGTGCATTTCGCGACAATTGTGGTGGGGACACAGAATTCCTGCCTATTATATCAATGACAGTCACGAATTTGTAATTGCCGAAACCGAAGAAAAAGCTCTGGAACTTGCAAAACTGAAAACAGGCAACAAAAACTTGACAATGAGCAATTTGAAACAAGATGAAGATGTTCTGGATACTTGGTTTTCGTCGTGGTTGTGGCCTATTTCAATTTTCAACGGAATAAATGAACCCGAAAATGAAGATATTAAATATTATTATCCTACAAATGATTTGGTTACGGCTCCCGAAATTTTGTTTTTCTGGGTTGCCCGAATGATAATTGCCGGATACGAATACAGAAATGCTAAACCTTTTGACAATGTTTATCTTACAGGAATTGTAAGAGATAATTTACGTCGCAAAATGTCAAAATCGTTAGGAAATTCGCCCGACCCTATTGATTTGATGAAAGAGTATAGTGCTGACGGAACACGAGTTGGAATGTTGCTTTGTTCTCCTGCCGGAAACGATATTCTTTATTCTGACGATTTACCTTTGCAGGGACGAAATTTTGCCAACAAAATCTGGAATGCTTTCAGATTGGTAAAGGGCTGGGAAATTGCCGATAACATTCCTCAACCGAAAAATTCGGAAATTGCAATAAACTGGTTCGATTCTATTCTGAACAAAACATTGGAAACTGTTGATAAAATGTTTGTAGAATTCCGTTTGAACGAGGCTTTAATGACTGTTTATAAACTAATTTGGGACGAATTTGCAGCTTGGTATCTCGAAAGTATAAAACCTGTTTATCTGCAACCAATCGACAAAAAAACTTTTGATTCAACAATAGAATTTTTTGATAAACTTTTGAAAATTGTTCATCCGTTTATGCCATTTATTTCAGAAGAAATCTGGCAATATCTTTACGAACGCAAAGATGGTGAAAGTATTATGATTGCAGAAATGCCAAAATGTATTACTTATAATGACGAACTTATTTCAAATTTTGAAACCGTAAAAGAAGTTATAGCGGGAGTTCGCAAAATCCGTCAGGATAAAGGAATTGCAAATAAAAATACAATTGAATTGAAAATCAAAATCGGAAAAGAAGGATATATAGAATATTTTAATTCTATTCTTTTTAAAGCTTGCAATTTATCTGCTCTTGAAATAGTTAGCGAAAAGCCGGATACTTGTATTTCATTTATGCTCAAAGATACTGAATATTTTGTTCCAATAGGCGAAAATGTTAATATTGAAGAAGAAATTGAAAAACTAAAAAAAGAACTTAATTACAATCATAAATTTTTGGAAACTGTTATTAAAAAGCTCAGCAACGAAAAATTTGTAGCAAATGCAGCACCACAAGTTATTGAATTAGAACGAAAAAAACAAGCCGATGCCGAAACTAAAATTAAGGTTTTGGAAGAGCAGATACAGAATTTGAAAATTTGAAAATTTGGGAATTTGGGAATTTGGGAATGTGAAAATTTTAAAATTTTAAAATGAAAAACACGTATACATAAAGGCACAAATAAAGATATTTTGTGTCTTTTGTAAAAAAAATAACTGATGAAATTAATTCTTACTTTGATTGAGAATATTATAATTTATTTAAAAAATAAAAACTTCTATTTTTTTAGTCATATTGCTATTATTATAGGTGGAATAGTAGGTATATATTTCTGGATATCATTAATGCTGTTTTCTTTTGCTTTCATGGAATCAAAAGGAATTGAACTGATATTATGGGGAGGTTTCATTGTCTGTTTCACAGTATTTTTTCTTATTATTTTCAAATATTTAAAATTAAAGAGAACTAAAGAACAAATTTTTCTTTATAAATTTTCAAAAAATCAAAAAATAAGTTTGATTCTGTATTTTTTACTTATAACATTTGTTCCGATTTTTTTTAGAATTTATTTACATTTAAAAAATTAAATATCTAATAATTGACAGTTATTTTTAAAAAAAATTATTGCAGAAATGTCAACAGATTTATTTAAAAATAAATATCGAATTCCGTCTACTCGATTCCTAAATTGGAATTATGGTTGGGAAGGTGTATATTTCATTACAATTTGTACCAAAGACAAAGAACATTATTTTGGAAAAATCGAAAATTCTGAAATAGTATTATCTAATTTAGGAATTATTGCCGATGTAATGATGTATGAAATAAAAAATCATTCACAAAATGTTGAAATTGATAATTATGTTATAATGCCAAATCATGTTCATTGTATTTTGATTTTAAATGAAAATGATGAAATCCATCTTTGTAGAGACAAGGCATGCCTTGTCTCTACGACAACAATGGAATCGAAAAATGAACCAATCGGAACAAATCGTTTTCAGAATCAGGGTAAAAATACAATTTCGTCAATTATTGGTTCATACAAATCTGCTGTTACAAAACATGCACATCGGTTAGGTTTTAATTTTGAATGGCAATCACGATTTCACGACCATATAATTAGAAATGTGAAGGAATACGAAAACATATTCAATTATATAACAGAAAATCCATTGAAATGGGAACAAGATAAATTTTATACCAAATTTTTATGAAAAAATATTTATTCCGGTGGAATTGACACCCCGAAAATCGGAGAGGATTTTCATTTTTTTGTGAATTTTCAGAATTATTATAGAATTGTGTTTTAAAAACAATTAATATCAAAATTTAATCAGATTAAGAAAATGCTTACCTCACCTGAATTTAAAAACAATATAAATAATTTAGTTGAAAACAAAAAGTTCGATGAATTTATTGATTATTTGACAAAAACAATTAATAAACCAGATTATCAGACTCAGAAAATTATTGATATTTTTATAAACGAATGGACAAATCTGAAAAAAGCACCCGCTCTGAAAATAATGGACGAAAAACAGATAAAAGTCTCATTTTCATTTTTTCTGAGAGATAATCTCTATAAACTTTTTAATCAAATTACCGAAGAAAAATTTCAAGAAATTCATTTTTTTGAAGTTCCAATAAAGGAAATTTTCCCTCAAAACGAAATATTTAGTTATTACGAAACCTATGAAAAAGTGAATATTTTCAGACGTTGGGGTTCAATAGCAATTGATAGGTTAATTTATGGCACCTATTTAGGTTTAATTTCTTTTCCATATTATCAGTATTTAAAAAAAAACGATTTTTCTGTTGAAGACCATAAATCTTTAACATATCAGATATTACTTTTTTTGCCAATGATAATTTATTATGGAATATATTTAAACAAAGATATTTACAAAGGTCAAGGTTTCGGAAAATATCTGATGAAACTGCAAATTATAGACAGAAAAACAAAAAAAACTGCTTCTCCGATAAAATGCGTTTTAAGAAATTTGCTTTTAATTTTATATCCTGTTGAGTTTATAATCACACTTTTTAACCCTAGACGTAGATTAGGCGATTATATTTTTGGAACCGAAGTTGTAAATTACAGAAAAGAAAATGTCATTCAATATCCTAAAAAACAAATAATTACATCATTAATTATTGCAATTTTATTTACATTTACAATTACTTTATTATTTTATATATTGTTTATTAACTTTTTAAATGTATATTAATTTAATCCTTATTTTGTTAATTTAGAGTGTTATAATTGGTTTGTAATGTAATAGTTTAATTTTATTTTTTTTTTATAAATTTATATAAAAATTATTGAAAATAAGTAACTTACAAAATACAAAAAAGACTATTTCTCTTTTCAATAATATGATTAATGAAGTGTAATATGAATTTTTTAGTATAATTTAAACTTTTTCTAAATCCAAGCAATGTTTTCAACATAATATTTTTCCTTATATATTGAGATACAATTATTTATATTAATGCACTATTTGCAAATAGCTTATTTTTTAATTATAACCAATTTAAAATTTTGAAAAATATAAAATAATTAACATTTTTGTTTTAGATAAAATAAGTATTAATCTAATTAAATTATTAATAATATGTCTATTACAAAATTAGAGCAAATTGTAGAAAAAGTAAAAAACACGCCAAATAAAAGATTAGTTGGAGCATTTGCTGTTGATACACATTCAATTGAGGCTATAAACGAGGCTATTGAAATGGGTTTGCTTGACGCAACACTGGTTGGCGACGAAGCTATGATTTTGGCATCGTGCAAAAGTTTAAACATAGACCCAAAGAAATTTGAAATTATCCACGAACCGGACGAAATGGTTGCTGCATCTAAAGCAGTTGATTTAATAAATGCCGGAAAAGGAGATATTTTAATGAAAGGTTTAGTAAGCACCGATAAATATATGCGTGCTATATTAAACAAAGACAAAGGTTTACTTGCTGCAAAAGCTGTTTTAACACATGTTACGGTTATTGAAAATCCGAATTATCATAAATTGATGATTGTTGGCGATGTAGCTATAATTCCACAGCCCGATTTTAATCAAAAAGTTGCTATTACTAACTACTTAATTAAAACAGCTCATAAACTGGGAATTGAAAAACCTAAAGTTGCCTTAATTGCTGCAGCCGAACAGGTTTCGATGGGGATGACTGCAAGTTACGAAGCTGCTTTAATTTCTAAAATGGCAGATCGTGGTCAAATAAAAGGTGCATATATTGAAGGACCTCTAGGACTGGATTTGGCAATTGATAAAGAAAGTGCTGAAATAAAAGGTATTACCGGACCTGTAGTTGGTGATGCTGATTGTATTTTATTCCCTAACATCGAATCTGGAAATGTTTTTTACAAAACCAATACTAAACTATGTAATGCCGAACTGGCTGCAATGGTTTTTGGAGCAAAAGTTCCTTGTATTTTATCATCACGTGGCGATAGTGCAAAAACCAAGTTATATTCGATAGCACTCTCTGCTTTAATGGCTTAGAAAATTTTATTATATACTAATTTTGGAATTTGATAATGTGTTAATTTGAGAATATTTTTGTATTACAAAATTGAATTGAGGTTGTTTAAATTTTTAAACAGCCTCTTATTTTTTGTTATTTATAGTATCAATTTTAAAGATTTTTGAGGTATCAGTATAAATGCTATATTCGGTTTTATTCCATTTGTCAAATTCTTTTTTATAAAAAATACCAATTCCTTGAGTATAAAGACCTTTTTCTCGTTCGTAAACATTGTCGTCATTAGATTCGTAAAATGCTTTAAATTTCAGATTTCCTTTTTTATTTAGTTTTATTTCGGCATCTAAATCTCCAACAATATTGCTGGTGTTAGTGGTAGCATTTTTTGAATCTCCACCAACTCCAACATTTCCGTTAATAGTTATGCGGTCGTCCCACAACTGAGTTGAAATAGCCATACCAACCTCATCAGATGTAACTGCATCACCGGTTTCCCAGTTTACCCCAAAATCAAAATCATCACTAATTTTTGATAACCAATGATTTAACTGATTAGTCAAAACTTCACTTGTGTTAATAACTCCGGCGGCATCAGTTGGGTCTTCATCTTGAGTTAAACCCGGTAAAGGCTGAAAACGCCCTAAAATCAAAAGAGAAATAACCTGTTTGTTTAAATTCTCTGCATCAAGATTATTAAGCTGACTTACAATTCTTTCATTTGCCTTTGGTAGATTTAAGTTAAAGGTTACATTTGGAGCCTGCAAATCTTCAGAAATATTAAGATAACATTCAACCGGAACTTTTACATCTCTAAAATCATCTTCAAGAACAAGGTCATACAATTCTACTCCTTTAATTTTGTAAACAGCTCCAATATCAACCGTTGCATTTGCAGGTTCGCCATTCCAATTTAAACTTCCACCTTTTTGGATTTCAAATTTTTTCTTAATAATATTCTTCATGGTAAACATATAATCACCTTTTTCGAGAATTATTGTTCCAAAAAGATTCAAATCACCAATTGTATTCATTTTTAAATGTAAAGTACCCACTCCTTGTATGTTAATTTCATCACCTGTTGCTTCGTCCATTATCATCTGCAATTTGGTTTCGGGAGTAATGTTTAAAATCAAATCCATTGTAAAACCATAGTAATCTGTTTCTTTATCAACAACTTCACTATCTGTTTCATCTTCGGTTTTTACAAATGTAATGAATGAATTTTGTACATCTACCTCTTTTTCAGAATTTAACTGATAATGAATTTCAGTATCTTTTTCGGTTTTTATTTCGGCTGTAAGCACTAATTTATTTGGTTTACCAGATATATTTATATCACCTGAGGCATAAACTTTTCCATAAAAATTTGAAGTATCAGTTTTAATTGTATTGAGGAACATAAAATTATTTGTAGATATATTTAAATCTAAATTAATATCCGAAAACATGTTATGAGAAATAGTACCACTAAAATTTGCATATCCGTTTCCTTTCGACAGGTTTATTTTAGTATTTTGAATAACTATTTCTTTATTATTGAAATTAACATTCAAATCTTTTGAAACAGTGTAGAATACATCTGTATAAATAACTTTGAATGCAGTACCTTTAAGCGTAACTTTTCCTTCAATTTGTGGGTCAGAGGTTGAGCCATTAACCTTTATATTTCCATATAAAACAGAATTACTTGAAATTCCATCAATTACATCTTCGAGATAAGGAGAAAATGTACTCAATTTGAGTCTGTAAAAATCTAAATTAAAATCAAGCATTTTTGTATCAACATAGTAATCACCTGAAATATTAATGTATTTTATACTGTCTTCAACATTATTTGATTGCATTTCGAAATTAGTTTCAATAGTATCGGTGTTAATATCAACAAGTTCTTCGTTAGTGAACCGTTCTGTAAAAACTCTGACTTTAATTTTTGAGTCTTCAGGAATCCATTCGGAAGTTGCAATTAACCGACCTAACTTAACATCATTAATTTTAAAACTTTGAATTGTATTATACGAATTTATAATAGGATCGCCCATAACATCTTTAATTTTGATATTACTTAAAACTCTGCCTTCCAGTTTCAAATTATCTAAAAGACCATTTAATGAAGACAAATCAAAATTGAGAAGATTAACAAGTATTTCATCGTCAGGATTTTTAGAAATCCGACCAGAAGAACCAATTCTTATAGATTCGACTTTATTTATAATGTCGAGATTATTAATTACAAATCCCAACTCATCAACACTTGCCGAAAAATTATTTATAACCCACTGAGAATTATTAATATAAAAAGTATCCTTTTCAAATTCGGTATCTACAAGCATTTTAATATTTGAAGTATCTCTCGAAAATACTGATGTAGAATTTAATTCGCCTTTGTTAATATTTTTTGTACTATTCTGCCATGCAATTTTTAAACGGAGACTGTCGTTTCGGGCTGAGGTTTCAATTAAAAATGTATCAATACCAATTTTATCGCTAACAAATATATTATTGCACGAAATGCTGGTTTTTATACTTTTATCATCTTTTGTATTTGCTTCTATTTTAATATTTTCTATTCTGATGTCATTAACTTCAACAAAATTGGTATTAATGCTAATTTTCAGATATTTACTTAATGGATTATCGCGATATTTTCCGCAAATACTTGTACTGTCAGCAATTTTTAATGAGGGCATAAATAATTCGGTAAGCATTTTAGAATCATTTAAAATGAAATTGAAATTAAAATTGCTGCCAACTGAATAATTTAATGGGTCAACAATAATATTTTTAATTTTTGTTTTTGGTGATAGTGATGGAATATAATCTGTTACCAGACTTGTTAAACTTGTCATCAATGTTGAGAATTCAAAAATTCCGTCAATTTTGCCATTAAAAAAATCAGATGTAATATAAAAAGCCTTTTTTTCTTTACCTGCAATAAACTCAGTTATATAACTTTTGATGTTAAAGTTTAATATTTCGTAAATTTTCATATTTTTCTGATAAACAAGAGGTCTGGCAAATTTTATTTCTCCATTTAAATCGTCAAGACTTTTACCAACAAACGAAGCTATAATTTCGGTTGAAATAAAAGAAGATGAATCGTTATCCTCGATGTTAAGTGGAAAAAGATTAGCTCTTTCGAGATTTAAATTAAAGTCGAAAGTTGGTTTTTCTTTTTCAAAATTAACAAATCCGGTAAAATGTGTAATTAAATTTGGGTCGTTGATATCTATTACTCCATTAAAAGATTTGTTAGTAAATTTTCCATCAATATTGATATTCTGATAATTATAACCGTTAAAAAAAGCTTGTTCTACAGATGTAATTGTTTTACCATCAATATTTTCAAAATCATTAATTGTAAGTTCAACTAAGTTGGTAAAAGTAAGTTTCCCAAATTGATCATTATCAAGTAAAACACCTGCATTAAGACTATCGGCAGCTATAAGTCCTTCAATTTTAATGTATTTCCAATCCGAATCATCTGTTATATTTATATTTGTAACAATTTGTCCCAAGTCTGTTGTAAGATTTCCGCTTACAGCAAATTTCTTTAACATGCCAGAGATGTGAGCATTATAATTTATTGTACCTAACTTGGCAACAATTTCTGGAACTTCAAAAAGCAGTTTGCCGGTTTTCGAGTTTTTCAATGTAGCAATATCTCTGTTTGAGGTTGTTAGAGTATCAATTTTAAAATCAAAATAAATATTTTCAATTTCTGGCAATCCGGTAATTTCAAAATTGGTAAGTAATTTTGTATCAGCACCATATTTTAAATCTAGATTTTCGACTTTTAAATCGCTTAAAGCCCCCAAAAACTTACCAGAAAAATAAATACTTTGATTAATATCACTTAATTGCGGAACAAAATATGCTAAATCTTCGGTACTTATTTTTGTATCAGGTTCAATTTGAATATCAAAAAATACTTGGTTAAAAATGTCATCAAACGAATCGTAAGAATCAAAATTTAACGACAGATGGTCTGATATAAATTCGCTTTCATTTGTTTCAAAATATAATGATTTTGCACTCAATTCGTTTGTATTTGAAATAATTCCGGTGCTGAAAGTTACAATTTCAAATCCCGACTTTTCTTTAAAATTCATATCTTCAATAAAAATCTCAATAGAGTTATCAGTATAAATCAAATCGTCTGCAAAAAAATTAAAATCGTAAACATACAAATCATCAAAATTAATTTGAGATTCAATGTTGCTGTCATTTCCGACTTTATAATAAAATTTTGAATTTGTAATTTCAATTTTTTTCAGCGAAAAATGTACAGATGAATCTCCGGATTCTTTAGCTTCCTTCTCGTTATCAAAAGCTTCGAGTATAAAATCGTAATTTGTATTTTGAAGAGTATCAGATTTTAAGAAACATTTTAGGCTGTCGATGTAAATTTTTGAAACATCAAATTTGCTTTCGCTGATATTTAAATTTGTGATATTTAATTGTAACGAGGCTACATAAGCTAAGGTATCTTCTTGCTGGTCTTCGATATAGAAATTATTTAAAATAAATGCATTAAAAAATCTAAAATCTACACTTCCAACCGACACTTCTGTATCAAACTTTTTTGAAAAATATTCAGCAAATTTTTTGGTCAGAAAATTCTGTACATAAGTAGTTTGTATAACAAAGTAAGTGATTATAGGTACTACTATTAAAAATCCGAGAATAAATATCAGAATTCTGTAAATTATATTTTTTTTTATTTTTGTCAAAGTACATGTTTAGTAATGAAACTGCTAATGCTTTTAAATATTGTTTATTGCAAAACTCTAAAGTTGCAATTTTTTTTTGAAATTCACAACAAACAATTTCAAAACTTATGCCATGTAAGTTCCATTTTATTGTTATAAATAATTTTGTTATTTTCTTGTAACCATTGAATTACACGCAAAACTTTTTCTTCTTTTTCGTTTGTAATGCTAATAATGTCTTCTATTTTGTAAGCATTTCCACCTCTGAGCAAAGTTTTTACTTTTTCGAGAATTAAATCAAATTCGAGTTTACTAAGTTCAAGTTCATTTCGTTTTCTGCAAATATCACAATTTCCGCATCTTACTGTTTCGGTTTCGCCAAAATATTGTAGAAGAATTTCGTTACGGCATTTTGCGGTAGATGTTGCATAATTTATTACTGCATTTATTCTACTGATATATCGTTTTTTAAGTTCATCATAATTATCTTTTGAAATACTCAGACTTTTTTCGTCTAAACGTTCTTCTGTAAAAATTATATATGGTGTTTTCCTTTGCGGGATATAATTTATAACTTTATGTTTTGCAAGATTTTGCAGATATTTATAAATAACATCAACGGAAGTATTTGTTTTTTTTGCAAGATATTTTTCGTCAATATTTACATAAATTGAAAATAAACCTGTATATGTTCTGAGTAACAGCTTAATAAAAGCATCAAAATTTGCATTTGCTACCTGAAATTTGTACAAATCATCGCGATTAATGTTGAAATAAATTTTTGACGAATTAAAAATTTCTTCTGTATATTCCAGATAACCTTCTTTTTGCAGAAATTTCAAACTGTTGAAAATTGTCAGAATTGGAATTGTGTAACGCGAAGCAAATTCTCCAATATTAAAGTTATAAGTTTGATTTTTACCACTTCCAACCGGTATCTGAAAAAAATTTCCCAAAGAATTGTAAATACTTCTTATTTTTTCCTTATCAGGGAAAGAATCATCAACACTTTTTTCGAGTTTAACTCTGTCGTTATCATTGTATAACAAAACGGCATAAGCAGTTTTTTCGTCTCGTCCTCCCCTACCCGCTTCCTGAAAATATGCTTCCAAAGAATCAGGTAAATCCATGTGAACCACAAATCTAACATTAGATTTGTCAATTCCCATTCCGAAGGCGTTTGTAGAAACTATTATTCTGATTTTGCCACTTTTCCATTGTTCTTGTTTTCGGTCTTTTTCTTCAGGATTTAAACCAGCATGAAAATAATCGGCGGAAACGTTATTTTGCAAAAGAAAAAGTGCTATTTCTTTGGTTTTTTTGCGATTACGAACATAAACAACACCGGTTCCAGGATTTGTTTTAACAATTTTCAACAAATATCTCATTTTGTCTTCAACTGTTCTAACTATGTAAATCAGATTTTTACGTTCAAAACTTTTCTGAAAAACATTTTTAACTTTAAATTGTAATTTTTCTTGAATATCTTCAACCACTTCGGGAGTTGCGGTTGCAGTAAGTGCCAGAATTGGAATGTCCGGCAAATGTTTTCTGATTTCGGAAATTTGTAAATATGATGGCCTGAAATCGTAGCCCCACTGCGAAATACAATGTGCCTCGTCAATTGCTATCAGATTTACGTTCATTTTTGGAAGCTTAACCAAAAAAAGTTCGGTATTTAGTCTTTCCGGCGAAAGATATAAAAATTTAGTATTTCCGTAAATGCAATTTTCGAGCGTCAACTCAATTTCGTGTCGAGTCATTCCGGTGTAAATTGCGGCTGCCTTTATTTCTTTTTTTGCAAGATTTTCGACTTGGTCTTTCATCAATGCAATTAGTGGCGTAACAACAAGACAGATACCAGTTTTAGCCAACGCTGGAACTTGAAAAATTATTGATTTTCCGCCTCCGGTTGGTAAAAGTCCAAGGGTATCTTTGCCTTCGTCTGCAACCGATTTTATTATGTCTTCCTGTAAGGGTCTGAAATTTGAATATCCCCAATATTTGGTTAAAATTTGTTGATATTTATTCACTGTCTTTTTATATAGTTGTTATTAGTTATTAAGGTTTTAGGTTGTTAGGTTTTTAGTTATTTTAAGTTGTTAGATTTTAGTTTTTAGCATTTTAGTTATTTTAGGTTGTTAGATTTTAGGTTTTAGCATTTTAGTTATTTAGATTTTATATTCGGTATTATTTATAAGATTTATACCTTATTATTTTCTTCGATTTTAAGTATTTAGATATAAAAAAATTATAATGAATACTACAAATATATATAAAAATCACAAAATATTTAAGTTTTTATCAACTAATATTTTAATTATTATAAAAATAAGTTCCATTTTCTGATTATTAACCTCTTGAAATATAGTTTACTAAAAAAATATCGTTTGTACTTGAAAATAGATAAAAACTTTTTCCAATTTTAATTTAATTACTTCATTTCCTATCATTTATATTATAATAACCTCTTATGTCCAAAATGCTGACATTATCTATTTTAAGTTTGATATAATCTAACAAATTATACATTTTTAGTAAGATGACCAGATTTTTAGTATAACTTCAAATTACGAAATTAAACTTCTACAATTCTGATAATACCCAAGTCATCATAATTTATAAGTTTGTGCTTATTTTTCAGTATATTAACTTTTCGTCCAAGCATTGATTTATTTCTTATTAAATCTAAATCTTTTGTAAGAAATTCAATAACATCAATTTCTACATCAGATGGACTTTCGTAAACAAAAGAGCTGATACCATCTGTAGAAATTGTTATATTTTTTATTTCTGTAAATTCAAATTTATTTAGCTGACTATTGTACCAGTTTTCGAAAGTAATATTGTCATTAAACTCCTGAAAATGATATGCAATATAATCAGGTCTATTGTCCTGCTCGATAACATAATTTGTTCCATTAATAGAAATAAATCCATCACCTAAGCATAAAATATTTCCTGTTTTTTTTTGTAAATCAGCAACTAAAATAATTAACGTTGAAAGTAATTCATCAGTATTTAAAAATAAGCTCTCTGCTAAGGATTTGATATTTACAACAGTTCTAAAAATCAAATGCTTAATTATTTCTTCGGAAGTTTTAAAATCGTCAACATTCAAAATTTTAGCATAATTTTTTATAGCTTTCCCAAATAAAGCCGAAGCAAAATAAGACTCTGTTCCACTAGAACAACCATCAAATACACATGTTACCAAATACTTATTGGCAATTTCAAAATTAAAAACATAATCTTCGCAAAAATTATCATGCGACGAACCTTTTTTCAAATACTGATGAATTATCATTTTTATTGAATTTCAGCGTTTTCCATTTGTTCAATTTCTGAAAGAGGTTTTAGGTTTAAACCAAGTTTCAGATTTGGGTCATATTCAAAAACATCAAGTATATTACTTATTGTTATTGAAGGAATTGTATATTCAGCCATTGAACCAGACATTTTCATTTGAATTTTCTGAAAAGCATCCTGAATATCACTAGCCATCACAAGCATCTGACTTACCGACTTTTTCTCTTTGTTAGATTTTTCGTCGTACATAATAAAGGCTACTTTGCACAAATACCACGCATCACCATCTTTATAATCATGTAGTTCTGCAATTCTACTTTTTGCAATTTTTGTAACCTGAAATTCGCCTCTTACCATGGCACTAAGTTCATAAATAATTCTAGCTTCTGCTTCGGTAAACGATAATGCATCAACTAAATACTCTTCAGAAACTTTTTTTTGACTTCCGTCTTCCTGCATTTTTTCGTAACTTGCTTTGCAACTAAACCAATTTCGCATAATTTTTATAATTTAAATTTATTTGCAAAACTATAAAATTGATTTAATAACCAATATTTTTTTTATGAAATTTAAACTTTACTTTTTTAACATAATAAATTTTGTTGTTTGTAAAGCAAATTCAATTTTTTTGTTAAATTTGTAATCGATTCGAAAAATATTTATACACTTTAATTTTAATAATAATGAAAACTCCAGAAATTGCAGCAAAAGTTCCAAAACAAATGACTTCAAAAGCAGGAACTTACAATTGGTGTGCCTGCGGAAAAAGCGAAAGTCAACCTTTTTGCGATGGTTCTCACAAAGGTTCTACATTTGTACCTGTGAGGGTTACGATAGATAAAGATTCAACTGTTAATTGGTGTATGTGCAAACATACCAAAGCAATACCTTTTTGTGATGGAACTCATAAATCTTTGTAATCCACAAAATCCATATTTTTTTAGATATGGATTTTTTTTTGTGATTCTGTGAAAGAATATTTGCTATTTTTAAAACTCTGTTGTTAAGAAAATAACTTTATAAAAATATATAACAAAAATAAAATTGTTGCAATTTCATCGATTATATTTTTTTTGTTTTATACTCCACATTGAAAATAGCAAAATAAATTTTGAGCACTTGCAAAAGACAAAAAAACACACAAAGACACTAAGTCGCAAAGCATTTATTTTTAAAGAATTACTTTTTTGGGGTCATTGCAACTTTGAGTGAAAATACTTTTAGGAATGTACTCTATTTTGGAAATATCAGATTATGAATTATTATTGAATGTTGAAAAATGTGGCTCTATTTAAATATATTGTTTGTTAAATAATTTTGAAATTTCAAATATATGAATATTCCTTAATTACATCAGAATTCCAATTTTGAGATTTCCACGTTTTTTTTGTTGGACATCTATAAGTT
>Ga0316608_1000191_pt1 | contig 32272 bp, 26 predicted proteins | sample MIS2016152B_MG_FD_207673 | JGI IMG/M metagenome (GOLD analysis project Ga0316608, IMG submission 207673) | Microbial mat bacterial communities from Middle Island sinkhole, Lake Huron, Michigan, United States - MIS.2016.152B | ecosystem: Environmental > Aquatic > Freshwater > Lake > Sediment... | reverse complement strand
TCTTTCCTTACAGTGGCAGTTAACATCCGTATATCAGTATTGGTGTTATATCTCTATTAAGTTCTTTGGGGGTATTTTCATTGAATTTTTTTTGTAAACCGCTACATCTGTTGGTATCATTCATTTTAAGACTTCTTTTCTATTTGCAAGATAGTAAACTATTTTAATTGCCAATAATATCATCCTAATTATCTATCACATATGTTGAATTTAATACAGTATCCAACCTTGTGGCTGCATTCTACTTACTATGCCATGGGACTTTATTCCTAGAGTTAGCTTTGGTATTTCAATTTGTAGTAATAGTAAATGCAAACTCCCTCTACCCAATATTACACTTACAATTTCTGATTAGATGTTCAATCAGAAATTGCAATTCAACTTTAGTTTTATTCTGGAATCAATTGCAAGTCTTTTGTTTTTTATACAGCTATTTTAAATAAAAACTACTGACTGTATCTATTTGATGGCTGAAATGAAATTTAGTAACTGGTGTTATATTCAAAAAACAGCAAATAACAGTAGTTTTTGGAGCCGATAACAAAGGACAAATAAACGTTGTAAACAGATCAGTTTTCAAATTTAACATAGTGTTTATAATTAAAGTTTTTTATTTGGATAGCCTTTTTGATTTTTTATACAATCTTTATGAGAGTATTTTAATTTTTCAATTTTTCACCATGTTAATTATTGAAAACAAAAACCTTATTTATTTTCCAAGAAACATTTTTATCGTCACTAAATCATTTAAATATATAAATTGAAAAATGGATATGTAATATAATTATTTGATTAATTCAATTTAGCTCTTAGCCCAAGCTCAAAGAATTAGTTTAATCCTGTATAAAATTATTTTAGTCATAGTTTTGCTTGTTGTTATAATTACTTGATAAGTAATCGACCTCACAGGCATAATAACCGTAGCTGATTTTAACAACGATGGGCGACGATGTTTTTGGCGGGAGGTTGAGAATAAATTATTAAATGAAATAAAGCAGAATTCTATGGAAATACTTGATTTGAGCAATATTCCAATTGGAATTTACCACATTCGGTTAAAAGTAAAGATTGGGTATTTTTATATCGGATAGTAAAATATTAAGCTGGAGTAATAAGTTAAAAGTGTAACTTTCAATTATAATTTTTATAAAAAAACAGAAAATAAAAACTCTCTTTGAACTTTACACACACTTTACTGATTTATTTATAACCAATAAAGTGTTAATATTTTAATATATATAAAATAGTGACAATATCCTTCTAAGCTGTGGGTCACGTGTTCGAATCGCGTCGGAATCACCCTCAGAAACCCCGAAAAACATCAGTTTTTACGGGGTTTTTTATTTTCAGAAATTCCAGATTGGAACATTAAATATTCCAATTTGGAACGAATGGAACAATGCACGCACTTTGCTAATGTTCTAGTTAAATTTGACTAAAATACCAGTATGGCAGTGTATAAACCGTTTAATAATGTTGGTTGAAATACCCACTTATTACTTATTTCGGATGATTTGAAGGCCATACTTCTATTTTTCTAATTAAATTTCTTTACATTTTAACCACATTCTTACCCCAAGGTTATTCTATACTGCCAATCACGTTTGCTTGTCCGGTTAAATCTTTTCGTCTGAAAGTTGTCTTTGTCTCTCAAAATAAAAAGAATGCTCAATACAGCCTGTAAGTAATCCCAATTTTCAAAAGGATTATTCGAGTTGATTAACCCGAATAATTCATACGAATAGTTAAAGTATGGGTATAATTATTTATATTTGAATTAGTTAGATGTGGAGTCAATTACGCCCGCAAATGAAAGATTCAAGGATAGCTTTTTCGAGTAAATTTAAGCCAGTTTCCTTCGGTTTTAGTGCCGAGAAAATCAGTATTCTTTGATGGCAATGCCAGATTGCTTATTTTACCTATTTGACGTCCGGGCAACGTTTATACTTCGCGATGGATGCTTAAGATACTGAGCCGTGTTGTAAAAGCCATACGAGCAATATTCCCGTGAATACAAATCATCGTCAGCGCAGATACCGGCTTTAGTTGCCCTGACTTTTTTAACCTATCGGTACATGCTAATTTGGAGTTTTACATGGGGTTACGAGGTAATCAAATTATTAACATGCTGATTAATAGTAGTTATTATGAAGCGAAAAAACAATATGCCGATAATAATGAACCCTATTAACACTTGATTAATAACTGGTTGTTTATAATAAACAACACACTAGCTAAAAGAAAATTGAGCACGTTCTCAATAATTCAAAGTCGAATTTTTTTTAGGAATTGGGAGCTTGAGTATTCCTGGTAAATTGAAAATATATAAAAGATCAGTTTAAGCATGTATAATGCGGGTCATATGGCAAAGTTTAAAAGATCTGGGATTCATAAATTTAAACAGTTTTCTCTACTTTATAATCATTCCGTTCAGATGAATTTCTTGAAATTAACTCTCCGATAAAACCAGCGAGAAATAGCTGCGATCCAATAATCATTGATGTAAGTGCGAGATAAAAATATGGACTGGTGGTAATTAATGGAGCCTTTACATGGCTAAAGACGTAGTACAATTTTTCTAAACCCAGATATAAGGTTGCTAAAAACCCTAACCCAAACATTATGGTACCCATTGATCCAAAAAAGTGCATGGGCCGCCTGCCAAATTTAGCGATAAACATAATACTTAAAAGGTCCAGCGGGCCATTAATAAAACGTTCCCACCCAAATTTGGTAACGCCATATTTGCGTTTCTGATGCTTTACAATTTTTTCACCAATATTTCTAAAACCTGCTTTTTTGGCCATATAGGGTATATAGCGATGCATTTCTCCATAAACTTCCACACATTTTACCACTTCGTTCTTGTATGCTTTGAGGCCACAGTTAAAATCGTGCAGTTTTATGCCACTTAAGGAGCGGAGGGTTTTGTTATATAGTTTTGTAGGAATAGTTTTAGAAAGTGGGTCGTATCGCTTCTTTTTCCAGCCCGATACAAGATCAAACCCATCTTCGGTAATCATTTTAAAAAATTCAGGAATTTCTTCGGGACTATCTTGTAAGTCGGCATCCATGGTAATAACAACATCGCCTAAAACTGCTTCAAATCCTTTTTGCAAAGCAGCCGATTTTCCATAATTGCGGCGAAGTTTAATTCCTTTAATAGCATTATTTTTTGCTGCGAGTGTTTCGATAACCGGCCATGACCGATCACTGCTTCCGTCGTCTATTAGCAATACTTCGTACGAGAAACCATGTTTATTCATTACCTCTTCAATCCAGCTTGCCAGCTCTGGCAACGACTCATCCTCATTATAAAGGGGAACTACAATTGATATGTCCATTCAGTGGGAATATTTTCAACAAAAATAGAATCATTCTTTCGGAAAACAAAAAACTCTGTACAAACACAAAAAGGATTATACAGAGTTTTAATAATTCGGTAACCTTAATTATTTAACAGAAGCCATGTCGTTATTGAATGCATCACCTTCTTTTTTTAGAAAAATGGATACTATTAACGAAATTACAAAACCTAAAAATACTCCCATTAATATACCCATGATTCCAACCATAGGGACAAATAATTTTTTCGACATTTCCATTGCAGCCTCTATTTGGTCTTCAGCCATACCACGTTCAGCCATTTTATCCTGAGATTCCTGTAACGAACGGGTTATTAGTTCAGGATCAATGTATGTATAAAGTACTATCATGAAAATAGTACCTATAATGCTGGCAAATAAGCTTATAAGAACACCGGTTCCTAAGGCACGTCCGTAAGAAATATACCCACCAAGAGATTGGTCACGAAATGCCTTTATTCCTAAATAAATACCTGCAATGGTAATTATCATACCAGCATAACCTGCTGGCTTATTCAGCGATAATCCTGCAAAATAAAGGATTAATGAGTAAACCACTCCGGCAAAACCGGTAATCAATCCCCAGGTAAGAGTAGTTTGAATTAACGAAGGTTTGTTAGTGTTTTCCATTGATTTATAATTTTTTAGGGTTAGTGTACAAATATAAGGGTTTTTTTAAATGAAGAATATTAAATTAATATTGATTTCGAAGTTTCATTTCCCAATTAATTTTATACTTTTGCGCCGGGTAAGTCTTATACGACCAGCTCCTGCTGAACTCCCCCAGGTTCGGAAGGAAGCAAGGGTAAGCGGTTGAGCGGTGCGATATAAGTAGCTTACCCTTTTTTTATTTTCTCTCAGGGCATGCTCGGTAGTATTGAAACCATCAAAACTATTAATTCCTTCGTTAAGCAAGAAACCCCATTTTTTTTTGTTATCGATTTCGAAAAGGAAAACAATCTGGTTCTGCCCAAAGATCAATGTTCTTCTCAACAGATTTATTATAGTATTCCTGGTGAACGAAACTTTCAGTATCCCAATCTGCTTCCTATATTAACAACCTTTGAAAAAACTCCTGTTTCCTTTAAAGAATATGAAGAGGCATTCAAAAAAGTAATTTCAGAAATACAAACAGGGAATTCCTATTTATTAAATCTGACATTTCCTACCCCCGTTTCTACAAATTTGTCACTTTACGAATTATTTCTGGCTTCTGAAGCGCCATTCAAGTTGTTTTTTAAAAATGAGTTTGTATTATTTTCGCCCGAGCGTTTTATTTCTATTGCCAATGGAGTAATTAAAACATTCCCAATGAAGGGAACTATAAAAGCCAATTCACCCAAAGCACAGGTAACTTTACTAAACGACAGAAAAGAAGCTGCAGAGCACGCCACTATTGTGGATTTGCTTCGGAACGATTTGAGCATGGTAGCGCAAAATGTAAAAGTTAACCGCTATAGGTACCTGGAATTAATCGATACCAACTTTGGGGCAATTTTTCAAGCCAGTACTGAAATTGAGGGGGTACTAACAAATGATTACGAGAACAGTTTGGGCGAGTTGTTGTTTTCTTTGCTACCAGCGGGATCGGTTACAGGAGCCCCCAAAGACAAAACAGTTGAAATTATCAAATTGGTTGAAATGAAGCCTCGTGGATTTTATACCGGTATATTTGGCGTTTGGGACAACCATAAACTCGACACAGCCGTTATGATCCGTTTCATTAAACAAGAGAACAAAAAGCTTGTGTTTCAAAGCGGGGGAGGGGTCACTTTTCAAAGCGACTGCCTTTCGGAATATAATGAATTGATAGATAAAGTGTATGCACCAATTTCTCGAAACAATTAAATACTCGAATGGGATTTTTTTTAATAAAGAATTGCATAATGCTAGGTTTAACAGTACCCGAAAGCATTTTTTCCCGGCATTTAACGAAATAAATCTCTTCGACCATATACAAATACCTTTCGGTTTAGCATCAGACAAAACCTATAAATGCCGGGTTATCTACAATCAATCTATTGTTTCTGTTTCTTTTGAAGCCTATGTTCCAACCCCTGTAAATATCTTTCATGTAATAAATTGCCCCACCGGTTTCGATTATTCCTACAAGTTCTTCGATCGTACTTTTTTTAATCACCTCCGAAGTAAAGCATCTCCGGGGGAGGAATTTATTTTGATTAAAAATGGATTTGTAACCGATAGTACTTATGCTAATTTAGTTTTTGACGATGGTGAAAAACTATATACACCGTCAACACCACTTTTAAATGGTGTAAAACGGACTTTTCTTCTTCAGCAGGGGATTGTTTTTGAAGCGGAAATTTCCGTTGCCGATATATTTAAATTTCAAAGAATTAGCATGGTAAATGCAATGGTTGATCTGGGCGAAATACCATTTATTCCTACGTCAAATTGCAAGTTTTCATAACTGGCAACGCAACGTAATTGAAAAAATGTTGTTATTAAGTAAACGGTGTTCAATTTGACGGAGGTATTATTATTTTCACAAAATTTTTGAAAGCAAATATGAAGTACTATTTTTCGATATTTTTTACGTTATCTGTTGTTTTTAATATAAATGTATTTGGGCAGTGTACAATTAAATATAAGCCTTTTAAGTCTGGCGAGGTAGCTAATTACCAAGCATTTTATAATTGGGGGTTTATCTGGATTCATGCAGGAAATGTTCAGTTTACTACTTCAGAGAAGGACTTTAGAAATGAATCGAGTTACCATTTTGAAGCATCCGGAACCAGTTTAACAAACTACGATTGGCTTTACAAAGTGCGCGATAAATATCAAAGTTATGTTGATAAAGAGACGCTTTTACCTGCTTATTTTGAACGTAATACTTACGAAGGAGGATATAAAGCATATGAACAATACAATTTCAATTATCCTCAAAAGAAAATTTTTGGTATTATTGAGAATAACGATGTGCCCCGTACTAAAGATACTTTGGCGTTATCAACCTGCACATTTGATGTGTTATCGGCTATTTATTTTTGTAGAAGTCTCGATTTCGCGAATTTAAAAATAAACGAACGCATGCCAATTACTACTATAATAGACAATAAAATATATAATTTGTATTTTAGGTTTTTAGGCAAGGAAACAATTGAAAACCGGGATAAAAAGAAATACCGATGTTATAAATTTTCAGCACTAATGGTTGAAGGCACCATCTTTAAAGGGGGCGAAGATATTATGGTTTGGGTTACCGATGACGAAAACCGTGTGCCAATACTTGTCGAAGCTAAAATATTAATTGGTTCAATAAAAGCTTATTATACAGGAGCTACTGGACTAAAATATCCAGTGACATCTCTTGTTAGCTCCACTTCGAAATAAAAAAATGCTTTGATTGGTTCGATTTAAAAATTATTTTTTAAATTTAAGAAATTCAATAATTTCCTTGATTTAAACCCTACCAACTATGGCAAATATCAATCATAAAAAAGGAACAATCGCAATTCTTACGGGTGGAGGTGATGTACCTGGACTTAACCCTGCTATTCGTGCGATAACACTTAGAGCTATTCAGGAGGGTTATCAGGTTTTAGGTTTGCGCCATGGATGGGCTGGTTTATTGGAACTTATTCCAGACCCTCAAGCCGATAATAGCGATAAATATATTGTTTTAACTGAAGAAATTGTGAATAAATCAGGAAGAACAGGAGGGACATTTCTCCATACCAGCCGCACCAATCCTAGCAAAGTTCCCCTGGAATTTGTGCCGGAACATTTGCAGGATAAGTTTAAGCACAAGGAGAATGATATGACTTCTATTATCCTTAAAAATTTGGGTTATCTGGGTGTTGATTATTTAATTCCCATTGGCGGCGATGATACATTAACATATGCAGTTCGATTATATCAGGAAGGGGTGAAGGTAATTGCAATTCCTAAAACAATGGATAATGACGTGCCTGGCACCGATTATTGTATTGGTTTTAGTACCTGCATTACCCGTACTATAAATATGACAAATACCCTTCGGACATCTGCCGGTTCGCATGAACGGATTCTTGTTGTGGAGATTTTTGGCCGATATGCCGGGTTTACAGCAATGCTTCCTACTATGGCCGGAGCTGCGAACAGGTGTGTTATTCCTGAATATAAATTTAATATTGAAAAGCTTACAGAACTATTGTTAGAAGACAGATTCAGGAATCCAAGCCGCTATTCCGTAGTTCTAGTATCCGAAGGAGCCACTTTCGATGGAATGGAAGATATGGTATTTCAGAGCCATGAGCGCGATATGTATGGGCATGCTAAACTTGGAGGTATTGGAGTCGCTATTTCCGAAAAAATTAAAACGATATCCCCTCAATTCAATAATGGGAAGAAAATAAACACCATTAGCCAGCAATTAGGCTATTTGGTTCGTGGTGGCGATCCGGATGCTATTGATTCAATTGTTCCGATGGCTTATGGCAACCTGGCCCTCGATTTAATTATGAAGGGTATTCATGGTCGTTTAGTAGTATTGAGAAACGGGAGGTACGATAATGCCCCCATTGATGTAGTGGTAGGCTCCCGGAAAGTTGTCGATATCCGAAAATATTATAATACCGATCGGTTACGCCCTCATTATAAGAGCTTCGAATTCCAACCACTGTTTATTATGACAGGAGGGGCTTTCTGATTAATCAGCCGACGATTTCATAATGCTGTCGCTGGAGGTAACCTTCAATAAATAATTACCTTGGGTAAGGCTCTCTCGGTAAATTTGTTGAAAGTGCTTTGCGGAATCTTTAGTGTTAAATTGCCCCAACGATACAAAAAAGATACTGTCTTTTACGATTATTAATTTCGTGGAATTCAACGATTGCATTTGCTCGAACTTTCTGGAAGCATTATCCTTTACCCTGAACGAGCCATTTACAACTACCCAGGCAATACTTGGCTTTTTGGGGGATACCATTGGAAGAGATAATACGCTATCTTCTTTACTTACAATTGAATCTACGGTAAATACTACTTCTTTGGATTTTGTGATACTATCCTGATATTTGCGATATACACTTAGTGTATCAATATCTTCAATATTTAAAGGAAAAGAAGCTAAAAAGTTGCATGAGTTCAGCAAAATACTTGCGAATATCAAGCAGTAAGCATGGTGCTGATTGAATCTTATTTTTCTTTTCATTCGAGCGATAAAATTATAAAATCCCTTAAACGATTGTTATTTGGCGATCAATTATAATTGATAATACATCAAAAAATGGTTTAAATTTGTCTAAAAACAAACTTCATGGCAAATCTTTCTACTTCTTATCTGGGATTGACCCTTAAAAACCCGCTAATTGCTGCTAGTTCGGGAATAACTTCCAAAGTGAAAAATCTGATTGAACTTGAAAAGAAAGGGGTTTCAGCAATTGTTCTTAAATCACTTTTTGAAGAAGAAATTGTTACCGAAATGAAGGATAATTTCAATAAAATGGGGAATCAGGGATTTTTGTATCCCGAAACGTTGGATTTTTATGAACATGATACGCTCGAAGAGGAGTCGTCTGTAAAATATCTTGAATTAATTAGAGAAGCAAAGAAAAATATTGAAATACCGGTGATTGCAAGCATTAATTGTGTAACAGCCGGTCAATGGACATATTTTCCAAAGGAGATACAAAATGCGGGGGCCGATGCCCTGGAACTTAATTTATTTATTCTACCAACCGATTTGAAGCGATCATCTCAGGAAAATGAGCAAGTTTACTTCTCAATTATCGAAGAGGTAAAAAAACAGGTTTCAATTCCGATTGCTGTAAAAACAAGTTATTACTTTTCAAATTTACTGCAAATGCTAACCAGGATTTCTGAGAGTGGTATTCAGGGATTGGTAATGTTTAACCGGTTCTATTCTCCCGACATCGATATCGAAAAGTTAGAAATTACAAATGGTTACGTATTGAGCCATCCCGAAGACTTATCGCTTACCTTACGCTGGATTGCTGTTTTAGCCGAACGTGTTTCGTGCGACCTGGCTGCCACAACCGGGATACATGGAAGTAAAGAACTTATTAAAGTCTTACTTGCTGGAGCAAATGTCGGTGAAATAGCATCGGTACTGTATTCTCAGGGTTTTGATTCAATAACTAAAATGCTTCAGGAGCTAGATTCCTGGATGGAGGTAAAATCGTATGCATCCATTGATGATTTCAGAGGAATTCTAAGTCAGGCAAATATCTCCAGCCCTGCGGCTTATGAGAGGGTGCAGTTTATGAAATATTTCAAGGGGTATAAGGAATAGGTAACCTTTAAAAAATGAATAGTTACTAAATGCCCGCCATATTTTAATGGAGAGTAATAGTAACTATTCAATATTAATTATTTATAGGGTATTGAGTGATTTTATGTTTTTGTATTCGAATTCAAAATCGATTTCGAAACAATCCACAAACTGTTTTTTCATAGCGCGTTTTAACGAGCCGGGATCTTCGCAGTAAAATACAAAAGCGCCACCACCGCCGGCACCACAAATTTTCCCACCGTAAGCTCCGTTTTCTTTTGCAAAGGCGTACATTTCATCGAGATATTCGTTCGATGTGGCAGTTGCTAATTCTTTTTGAGCAATAAAATTAGCCTCCATTGTCTTTGCACAGCCCATGAAATCTCTTTGCAGCAATAAATTGTAAAACTGGAGACCGTACGAAGATATTTTTTCGAGCGCTGCTTTTCCCTGCGGAGTTTTGTGGTTTTGATACACTTGCTCCACTGCCTGTTGGGCATTTCGGGAAACGCCGGTATGTAAAAGCAACAAGTTGTGCCTGAAGCTTTCGAGCACTTCCATAGGTATTTCTTCATTCACAGGAAGGGCATGATCTTTTCCAAATTCAAAACAGTTAAACCCTCCATATACAATGGAATACTGATCCTGGCGGCCAATAGCCCAATTCAACTCTTTATTTTCGAGGTTAAACAAATCTTCAGCAATAGCAGTCAACGATTTCGATTCTGCATTGTAATTCTTAGCACTAATCATTTCGAGAAGTTTAGCAGCAGTGGAAGTGCTGAGTCCACTACCCCGGGGGTATCCCGAAAAATTAAATCTACCGGCTTTAAATTCAATAAGGGGTTTAATAGCAATGTTCGATACGTATCCTGTTACCCCATCCATAATGTAAGGCACATCGGCCCAACCACCGGCAAAGTCAATTCTTAAAGGAGCTCTGAAAGCAAAATTTATTTTGTCAATAATCCTGGTCGTTGAAGTAGGCTCTAATTCTTCGGGAACTTCCCGTTTAACAAAGGCGATTTCTATACCAATTTTATCGCAGATTTCTTTTTTAAGTTCAACCCCTGAATCATCGTCATTGAGAATGAAAACATCGGGTTTTAATTGTTCCAGGATATTTTTAAAATCAATTTTTCCAGGCAGAATTACAGAATCATTTAAAACTGCATAATCTACATCTAACAGGGACGCAACTAGATAAACACGGTTGTTTTCTGGGTTTACCGGTCGTCCAGGCCCTTTTAATTGTGTAATTACTTCATCTCTACCTACGCCAACTACCAGAATATCTCCTTGATCTTTGCACTGATTGAAAAATACAGCATGGCCCGATTGCAATATGTCATAACAACCCGTGCAAAACACTATTTTTTTCCCGGGGTATTGACTTTTTATTAAAGAAAGCTCATCTGCCTTTAATACTTTCGACTTAATTCTTTCAAACATCTATGTTGTTTAATTGGTGAGTTATTTACCTGTTGTTTTAAATCTTGTTTCTCAAATAGCATTGCAATTTTATTAAAAAAATGCCATAATATTCAATAAAAATCAATTTCTATTTACTTTAATCCCCCAAAAACAATATTGCTTAAAGTTATAATTGTGAAGACCGGAAATTGAACGAATTTCATGTTTTTCTGTTTTACTTAAAAAGGATCAATTATCCTATTAATAGTAACATCGCGAATATGAAATTTATTTTAATTACATCTTTTGCCTTATTATACAATTCTTTTCTTAATTTATATAGTCAAAACGATCCCGATATAACCAATGCAAAATCTGATTCTATAGTAAAAGAAACCATTCTGCCTGAATTAGAAGTACAGGCTAATTATAATAAGATTGTCACCCGAAGGTTTCCCGGGTCGGTATATATTGTCCCGAATACTATTGAAAATTCAATAGTTCCCATAAATATAGCCGAAAGTTTAAATAAAAGTCCTTCCGTTTATGCCCATACAGGGAGTTATAATACAAGCAGGATTACCATGAGGGGTATTGGCACGCGTTCACTCTATGGCACGCGTAAGATCAATGCTTTGTTAAATGATATTCCCCTAACATCGGGGGAAGGGGATACTTTTATCGATGATATCGATTTACAGTTGGTGAGCAGAACCGAGGTTATAAGTGGTCCAACAGCTGGAATATATGGACCTTCGCTTGGAGGTACACTACTTTTATCTATATCTCCTGCAAAACAGGAAAAGAATTATGTTTATTTGAATTCATATCTGGCCTCCTATGGTACCTTGCAAAATATGGCATCGTCATTTATAAGATCGGGAAAATCGTCGGTTTTGGTGTCGGTTAAAAATACATCTTCCGAAGGATACAGGGAAAACAGCAGTTACGACCGAAAATCTTTTTTAGTTAATTATAGTTTTGAAGGAAAAAAGTCCCAGTTGAATTTTATAGGATTATATACCCGCGTGATGTCCGAAATTCCCAGTTCAATTGATAGCATTACATTCTATAACAATCCTACAACAGCAGCGGCAAATTGGCTTAAAACCCATGGGAGGGAAAATTCGCAGCGTTTCCTGCTAGGTTTAACCAATAGGTATGCTTTTTCACCTTCCATTTCGGGAAATGTTACTTTATACCATATTTTCAAGAAAACTGAGGAAGTAAGGCCCTTTAATTTTCTTTACGAAAACGATATAATTGGTGGAATAAAATATAATCTTAAAATGAATTTTCCGAGATTTCAGGGATTATCTATTACTCCGGGTTTTTCAGTTTTTTTTGAAAGATATAAACCAGTATTGTTCGAGAATATTGGGAATGTTGGGGTAAAAGGATTGCAAACCGCCAAAAATAGGGATGATATTTTCCAGGCGAATGTTTTTTTTATTTTAGATTACGTTCCTGATTTTAAGAATTATATTAGTTTGAGTTTAAATGCTGGTAAATCAATTTCATCTGATTTTAATTCTTTTGCAAATAACCCCGTAAAGCAAACTTATAATGGAAAGCTGTTTATTTCTCCCCGAATATCCGTTTCCCGACAAATTGTAAAGAACCATTTTTTATTTGGGAGTATTAGTCGGGGTGTCTCTTATCCCTCGTTTCAGGAAGTTCTTTATCCTAATGGAACCATTAATAACAATGTGCTACCCGAGCAAGCCTTAAGCTTCGAGTTTGGAATAAAAGGTAATCAACTATTTAAGAAGTTAAAATATTCTATAAGCTCTTTCTATATGCCGGTTACAAATTTAATTATTCCTGAGCGGATTGCCGAAGATACTTATATTGGAAAGAATGCCGGAAAAACAATGCATAAAGGAGTTGAGTTTGTTTTGGAAAAGAGCAATATTTCAATCGTTAATAAGTCGTCATTTTATATCGATGATTATAAAATTATGGCATCGTTTTTATCGGTAAAATTTTCAGAATTCACACAAGATAGTGTTCCTTTTGACAATAATTTTTTACCCGGAATTCCTTCTAAACGAATCTATCTAAGTTCCCGTTTTGGGTACCAAAATCTTTTTTTCATTGAACCAGAGGTGTTTATAAATGATCGAATCCCTATGAACGACCTGAATACAAAATTTTATCCCGGTTATTGGTATAGTAATATAAAGGCAGAATTTCAATATCGTTTATTTCAAAAATTGGGAATTAAAATATCAGGTGTAATCAATAATGTTTTTGACAATTCCTATGCATCCATGATTCTTATTAATGCCCCTTCGGTAAATAATAACCCTCCAAGGTATTACTATCCGGGTCTCCCCAGGAATTATGCACTATCTGTTTCAATTAGGTACCAACTATAGAATTATTCTTTTGGATGAATTACATTCAGACCATCAATAATAGCATTTTCTCCTTCGGGTAAATAGGAAGGATATATTTTTGCCATCGACCGGAAAATATTTTTTTTCGCTTGAGGGTGAATTAATTCCATTTGGTTAATTAAATGGGCCATAGTATTCCGCTTTTTATCATCGCCATACGGACAATTTTTAATTAAATGGGGGTAGTTTCTAATATTTTTGTAGTTTACAATGTCCCTTTCTTCAATAAACAAAAGAGGCCTGATGAGTTCAAGTTCGTTATTGAACATGCTTAGTTTTATTGGCATTGAGCTAATAGAACCATGATATATCATGTTCATCAGCAAGGTTTGTATCGCATCGTCCATGTGGTGGCCTAATGCTAATTTGTTGCAGTTTAGTTTTTTGGTTAGCTCAAAAAGTATTTTTCTTCTTTGCCACGAACATAAAAAACAAGGGCCTTTTTTCCCGGTTGGATCAGGGGAAAATGGAGCAGATACTGTTATAAGGGTGGTATTATATTGCTCACACAAATCTTCTGCAAACTTTGTGTCGATACAATATCCAATTTCTTGCAAGTGGATGTGAACCGGGATTATTTCGAAAGGAATTCTTAGAAGACTTTTTAGTTCGCCAAATATTTCTAAAAGGAGCAAAGAGTCTTTTCCGCCGGAAATTCCGACCATAATCCTGTCATTTTCATTTATTAAACCGTGTTGTATTGTTTTTTTATTTACAATTTTAATTAGCTTAAAAAGCTCCGGTTTAAAGCTATCTGTCATAGGGCTTAAATTATAATTGATATAAATGTAAAGTTTCGAATACAAATCTGATATAATTGGAAGATTGAATTATTATTTTTTTTAAATTTAAGGATCAAATGAGGATGAATTAATATGTGATTATTATCACATTATTATAAATTGAGTATAAATAGGAATTTACGGGATCGGCATAAAATAATAATATGATAAAAAATGAATCGTTAGAGGAATTAGTATCAAGGCGAAATAAACGGTTATTAAATTTCTTCAATTCAAATGGATTTAATGTTCGGTTAGTTGGCGATGATCAAAAACCCGCTGTAATTCTTGATGAAACAAAAGTATTATCATGTTATGTTAAAAATTTTGATCTATTTTTCACCAAAGAGCCTTTTTGCGATGAGGTAGTGAAGCAATTTAAACTTAAGCACGAGCCCGAAGTTACTTCGCAGGAAATTGGAGAAGCAATAGAGATGTGCATCCACCGTCCGGTATATAAAATACGGATTTGCGGAACCGATTTATTTTTAGTCGGATACAATTACTTAAACAGCGAGGATGGTGTAGGCCGATACCCGGTATTTGCCAAACATCGTCCAAAAGTATACTTTGATTTGGAATATGCCGAAAAACTAACGACAAGTTTGGGCGATGAAGGGTATACTCTGGAAATTATTTAATCAGAAGTTAGCTGACTTTCCGTATAAAAACCATCCGAAATAATTGTTGTTTTCATATTTTGCTTATCTACCGAAATTGGTGCAAGCAAAAGAGCAGGAACGTTTTTCTGCCCATTTTCAATAGTCGACTCGGGCATCTTGTATTTTTCTCCGGATGCTATTTTATAGGCAATCTCTGCTGCTTTAGTTGCGAGGGTCTTTAGCGGTTTATAGACAGTCATAGCTTGACGGTCTTTCATGATATTCCTACAGGCTTCTAATTCAGCGTCTTGCCCGGTAATGATAACTTTCCCGGCTAATCCTGCTTCATCCAAAGCTTTTATTGCACCTAGCGACATGCCATCGTAAGACGATAATATTGCATCAGGAATTTGTCCTGAAAGGTTTAAAAACGATTTTATCTCCTGGTAGGCATTTTCAGAGGACCAATCTTCAACAAAAATATTATATGCAATTTTTACTTTTCCGGTTTTAATAGCATTATCTAACACATCCATTTGTCCTTTTTTTACAAAAACGGCATTTAAATCAGATTTATCGCCCCCAAGAATTATATAGTTTCCTTCGGGTTTAACTTTAAGGACATATTCAGACATTAGTTTCCCTACCTGAGTATTGTCAAAGGATACGTACATGTCTAAATCGCAATTCCGAATTAAACGATCGTAAGCGATAACCTTTACCTTTCTGTTGTGGGCATCTCGAATTATTTCGGCAGCAGTATTCATATTTACTGAATTTACAACCAGGATTTTTGCACCCTGATTTATCATTTCCTTCGCCTGCTCAATTTGTAGCTTATCATCGTTATCCGCAGATGCAAGCAATACTTCTCCTCCTAATGTGGTAATTTGATCCTTAAAATACTGTTGTTCTTTAACATATCGTTCACTAGTTAAATTTGGGACTAAAAAACCAACTTTATAACCTTTACTAGTACTACACGAGGTTATTAAAATGATAATCAGTAGTGTTAGGGTAATATACAATTTATTCATATCTGAAAAGATTGAAACTTTTAACTAATTGTGACTATTTGAGGCGGAAATATAAAAAATATATAACTATTATTACTGCTATTCGGTATAATGAATTGTCAAAAATATTATTTTTCTTTAGAAATTAACAACTACCTAAATAATAACCTATGAATTGGAAAAACCTTAAAATTGGATATAAAATAGGCTCAGGTTTTTTTATCCTGGTTCTGTTATCGGCAATTATTGGTATACTCTCTTTCATTAATATGGGAATCATTCAAAAAGAAACCAAAAGTTTGTCTTTCGAATACATTCCATCTATAAGTGAATCGTTTCAGCTGGAGAAAAACTGGAAGGACGTTGTACAATATGCTGATATGTATGATCGTACCGGTGATCAATTTTATTTAAAAAAGCAGAAGGCCCGAATGGAAAAATTCGGGAAAGCAATAGAAAATTTAATTGAGATTACCGGTAAATCCGAAAATCTGAAGGCTCGACTTGCTTTATTTGTTGATTTACAAACTAATTATAAACAATTTACTTCAATTTTAGCTGAATACGAAAAATTAAATATTTCTTATTCTGAAAGCTTAAAAGGTATGGAATTAATTATGACCAAATTGGCAGTGGGTTCTGAAATTTTTGTATCTACAAATACCTATGAAAGAATGGATATGGTAGTTTCAAAAATTTATACCGCAATAAATAAAGAACAACCAGCCCGTTTAAGAAGTGTTGAAAGAATTGTGGAAAATTTGGAGCGCGATTATTCGGGAGCAAGAAATTCACCCTCGGGTATTGCTATTAATGAGTTCATTGAATCATCCAAAAATTTTCTCAAAATATTTCCTCAGGCAAAGGTGCTTCAGTTAAAAAGAATGGAATTATCGGGAAATATGATGTGGGACATTAAAGGTACTTCGGATGTAGGGTTGGATAAAGTGATTGCTATGGGTCAAAGTACCAATCAGATATTAAAAAAAGAAAAATTAGTGATGAGTTTATCTGTTCTTTTTGTCGTTATTTTAGGCAGCGGACTGGTATATGTATTAACAACAAGTATTACAAAGCCAATTCGTAAAGGAATAAACCTTGCGGCAGCAATAGCTGATGGCGATTTAAGCCAAAGTATTGATATCGACCGTAAAGATGAGGTTGGTGAATTAGTTCATGCGCTAAATCAGGTAACTCAAAACCTCAGAGATATTGTTGTCAACCTTTCGGATAATTCTAAAATCATTGCCGATTCGAGCAGTTTGTTAAACTCTACTGCAGAAGCAATCTCCGATGGTACAAAACAACAAGCTGCTGCTGTTGAGGAGGTATCGTCATCTATGGAAGAAATGTATGCCAATATTTTACAAAGCAGCGATAATGCAAAGCAAACTGAAAAAATAGCGGTAACATCGGTTGTTGAAATTACTAAGAGTAAGGACTCTTTTAAATTGGCAACCGAATCGCTTCAGGATATAACCAATAAGGTATCTATAATCAACGATATTTCTTTTCAAACAAATTTATTGGCGCTGAATGCAGCTGTTGAAGCTGCCCGTGCTGGGGAGCATGGGCGAGGTTTTGCCGTTGTAGCCCAGGAAGTAAGGAAGCTTGCCGATAAGAGTAAACTGGCTGCAACAGAAATAAACGATGTTTCTAATGCAACCATGATTATGTCGCGCACAGCCAGGAGAGAGTTAGATTCGCTTGTGCCTGAAATCGAAAAAACTGCAACTCTAGTAAAAGAAATTACGCTCACCAGCTTAGAACAGGTAACCGGAGTAGAACAAATTAATAACGCGGTACAGCAGTTGAATATAGTGGTGCAGGAGAATGCAGAGCGGGCCGATATTATGGCTTCCCAATCTCAAAAATTATCGGGACAGGCTTCAAAGATGCGGCAATTGATAAAAACCTTTAAATTATAGCCGTATTTTCAACATTTAAAATTAAAAGGATTGCTGCTATTCAATTTAGCAGCAATCCTTTTTTTATTTACGGTCAACCAAATTAACGTATGGTTGGGGATTGAATACATTTTTATAAGCAGGTCGAATTATGCGACGTGCATCAAATGTTAGTTCTTCCAATCTGTGTGAGCACCAACCTGCAATACGCGACATCGCAAATAGTGGTGTGTACACAGAATCCTTTATACCAATGCAATTGTAAACAAAACCAGAATAAAAGTCTACATTCGCGCAAACTCGCTTGGCAACTTTATCTCCCTTGTATTCATAAAATATTTGGGGAGCCAGTTTTTCAATCGTTTGATATAATTCAAATTCATCTAAACGGCCTTTTTCGATGGCAAGTTCCCTGGCTTGCTTTTTCAACAGGATAGCACGTGGATCAGAAATAGTATAAACAGCATGTCCAATGCCATAAATTTTTCCCGAACCATCGTAAGCCTTTTTATTGAGTATTTTAATTAAATAATCGGTAACTTCTTTTTCACTATCCCAATGCTTTACATTTTGTTTGATATTGTCCATCATGCAAAGAACTTCATGGTTTGCACCTCCATGCAGCGGACCTTTTAGTGATGCAATAGCCGATGCTACGGCTGAATAAGTATCCGTTTCGGTAGAACTGGTAACCCTGATTGTAAACGTGGAGTTATTTCCTCCTCCATGGTCGGCATGTAAAATAAGCGATAAATCTAAAATATCGGCTTCGAGCTTTGTATATTTTCCTTCTCCTTTTAGCATCAGTAGAAAGTTTTCGGCTGAGCTCAAATTGGGATTAGGATGACGGATCGATAATGTTTTCCTCTGGTAGGCATGGCGCATTGCATGATACGCATATGCGATTATGGTTGGAAATTTCGATATCAGGTTAAGGGATTGGTTAACAAGGTTTTCGATAGTTGTTTCTTCGGCTTTTGGATCTAATGTATATAGCCCCAAAACAGAACGGGCTAGCATATTCATGATATCATTCCCCTTTAGGGTGAGGATCATGCTTTTGGTAAATTCATCGGGTAGATCACGAATAGAACCCATATATTCCATAAATTCCTGAAGTTCTGATTGATTCGGTAATTTTCCCGATAAAAGTAAATATACCACTTCGTCAAACCCATGACGCTGTTGTGAAATGGCTCCTTTTACCAAATCTTCCACATCAATACCCCGGTAGATTAATTTCCCATCTACAGGAACCAAGATATCGTTTTCCTTTTTATACCCAACAACATCACCAACATTGGTTAGTCCAACTAAAACCCCAGTATGATCAGCATTTCGTAAACCACGTTTTACACTATATTTTTCAAAGAGTTCCGGAACAATGTACGACGCTTTTTTTACATCTTCTGATAGCCTTGTTACGATGTTATTTGCTGATTTAAGAGTTGGAGCCAATTCGTCCATTATAATTTTGATTTAGGGTTTAAAAATAGGAATACGGGCAATGCTGCTCTGCATTTCAAAGGGTTAAATACACGGGCATTAAAAATGGAAATTCAAAAAACATCTGCTTAACTCTTGTCCAGGTCTTTACAGGCATTATATAAATTTTCCATTAGCGTAGGTATTTTAGCCTGAGGTACAGCGGAAAAAGCAAGTCGAATTACCGAACCAAGAACAATTACTCCGGTGCTATATTGATTTAATAGCTGGAGGCGAACTTGTTCCGCATCTAGGCCCTTATTGAGCTTTACACACATAAAATAGCCCGAATTGAAAGGAAGTGGCTCGAAATATTCAGCATATTTGGTATTCGAAAATGATTGTTTAAGAATATTGTATCGAGACTTCAGAATTTGAAATTTTTGAAGTTTGGAATTCTCATAATTGGGATGAGTATAAACGGTTTGAAGTAATGATTGAGATAGCTGACTGATATTGGAAATATTACCTCTGATTGCTCCTCCGGTTTTGTTCTCGAGTGCTTCATATAATTCCGGAGTTCCATTTTTAATTCCAAAAGTAATGAAGCCAACCCTAAACCCCCATACGTAATCTTCTTTGGTTGGTCCATCCAGCTTTACAGCTAATACATTTTCGCTTAAATTGGCCAGTTTTACAAATATCGATTCAGTATAAACATTATCCTCATAAACTAAACCAAAATAGGCATCATCAATAAAAACCACCACTTTTTTCCCAGCCTTAGCAAGCTTTTCAATCTCAGATACTATGCCGTCTATTTCCGATTTCAAAGGGGTGTACCCTGATGGATTGTTTGGGAAATTTAACAAAATTAATACTTTCTCTTGTTTTATCGAGCTTAGTTTTTTCGAAAAAGCGGAGGTGTTAAATCCTCCTTTTTCAAATAATTCAAATGTTTCAACTTTTGCGTTGTAGGCATTTTCAAAAATCAGATTGTAATTTTCCCAATAAAGGTCTGATAGGACTATTGTATCACTTTCGTCGGCAAATAAGTAACCAAGTATGCTGATGCCATGGGTTAATCCATTGGTAGCAATAGGCTTGCTTATTACAATGTCTTTAAGCGACGGGTTCTTTTTGTAAATAACCGATTTCCAGGTATCCCGAAGTTCCGGTTTGCCAAAACTTGGAGCATAGGGAAATATACTGTTGCATGGAAGATTGATTAAGGCATCGAACTCGGGCAAGTGCATGGACGTTCCATCGTCTTCAACAGCCTCGCCGATAGTGGCATTTATATTTTTCCCCTTTGCCTGGGCTGCTTGTGATAGTATTCCTAGTTTTGGGAAAAAGATATTTTTTCCTCTTTCCGAAAGCATCTTTAGAACATTCGGATTCTGTTTTTCAATGCTGTTATTTAACGAAAGTGCCTGTGCATCCATGATTCAAATAAATTTTAATGTCATTTTTTGTATGTGCGCAAATATATAAAAAACGCCGTAAAAAAAAATGACATAATTTAGGATGTAAATAGACGCACTCTTAGGTTATGTTGATATTTAAAGGTTAAAAAGGCTTAAAAATAGTTATTAACAATTTTTATAAAGAGTGTAAATTAGAAGAAAAGACAATAACCACTAATTATTATTGTGTCTTCTTGTTTTCGGCGTAAGCCCTGCCAATATCAAACGCCTTCAAATTAAGGGTTATAATGTCATCCGTTTTATTTGAAAACAATTCTTCAATTCCTTTTTTCAAAGCGTTAGATGAAATTTTAAGGAACGGGGAGGCAACGCCAAGCATTACCATATTTGATGTACGCACCGAACCGGTTTCTTCTGCCAATTGCTCGGCATCGGCAAGCATTGCGTGGGGGAGTTTACTGATTTCGTTCAAAATATCTTCAATATCCGGATAATTGTTGATGTTGATAAATGGTCGGGAATTGCTCACTAACCATCCGTTTTTTATTAAATAGGGTAAATATCGGAGCGCCTCCATCGGTTCCACACTGAGAATCATATCTGCTTTACCCATGGGGATTAAATCAGAGGAAATTGGCTGTGAAGATATTCGTAGATGCGACATTACCGCTCCTCCACGCTGACTCATGCCATGAACTTCGCTCTGTTTAATATTTAATTCTTCGTTTAAAGCCGCTAAACCAATAACAGATGCTATTGAAACAATTCCTTGTCCGCCAACACCTGAGAGTATAATATCTTGTTTTATCATAGTTTTAAGTTATTAATTTCTTTAATTCCTTAGTTTTCACCTGTCATTTGAAATTTAAGGGAATTGCTTTTTCAAAAATAGAATGATTTATTTTCAACAATTTAAAGGGTTACTTTCGATGTTTGCGGGAAGCAGTTTGTATACATTCTCGTTGTGAAATTATCACTGAAACACCACTATAGTCTAGTTCTTCTTTAATAACCTGCATATTTTCCTCATGGTTTTTCTTTAATGGAATTATCAGGCGCAAATGACTTTCTTCTACTCCCAGTCCTTTGCATATTTGCTCTAACCGGTTGGTTGCGGATGAAGTCTGTCCTCCGGTCATTCCCGTAGTTCCATTGTCCGAAATAACGACGGTGATATTTGAGTTTTCAAGTATCGCGTCCAATAACCCGGTCATTCCCGAATGGGTAAATGTTGAGTCGCCAATAACGGCAATAGAAGGAAAAACTCCTGCATCAGCGGCTCCCTTAGCCATGGTGATGGATGCTCCCATATCCACGCACGAATGGATAGCATTATAGGGAGGAAGGGCTCCTAAAGTGTAGCAGCCAATGTCAGAAAAAACCCGTTGATGAGCATATTCTTTAACCACTTCTTCCAGGGCATTGTATAAATCGATATGACTACACCCTTTGCATAAAGCAGGTGGCCGTTGACTTACCAATTCGGGGACTTCGTAGTAACTGGAGGTTTCTTTTCCAAGAGCAAGCGCTATCAGCGAAGGTGTTAATTCTCCATCTCTGGGAAGGGTTCCGTTTAGCCGTCCTTTGATAGTATATTGGGATTTGGTTAAACCAATTAATTGTTCTTCAACAAATGGGTAACCTTCTTCGAGTACCAGTATTTCTTTGCATTTAGAAGTTAACGTATCGATATGTTCTGTTGAAAATGGGTATTGTCCAATTTTTAGGAGCGGATAAGGGCATTTCTGATCATCAAAATTTTCCATGAGATAATTATAAGCCAGTCCGCAAGCTATAATTCCCAGGTCATAATTGGTTCCTTCGATTAAAGTGACATTATTACTTGTCTTTGAATCATTAATAAAATCATCCTGAAGTTTTATAAGTCGTTTATACCTGTTTCGGGCATTTGCCGGAAGAAGTATAAACTGCCGCGTATCTTTTGGCATCTTTATAGGGTTCTGTGGGCGCGGTCTAGATAGTTCAATTCCTGTTCGGGAATGGGCCAATCGGGTAGTTATTCTAAAAAGAACCGGTGTTTGAAATTTTTCTGACAGATCAAAACCATATAAAATCATGTTGTAAGCTCCCTGCTGGTTGCTGGGTTCCAAAACAGGTACCATGGCAAATTTTCCGTAGAAACGCGAGTCTTGTTCGTTTTGAGAAGAATGCATCGATGGGTCATCGGCAGAGACTATTATCAATCCGCCGTTTACGCCAGTCATCCCTGCGTTAATAAAGGCATCGGCTGCAACGTTTAAACCAACATGTTTCATACAAACAATAGCTCTTTTGCCGGCATACGACATTCCAAGGGCTTCTTCCATGGCAGTTTTTTCGTTAGTCGACCATTTGCAGTGAACACTATTAGTCTCCGCTTGCTTTGAGTGTTGAATATATTCCATAATTTCAGTGGAAGGAGTGCCTGGATAAGCATATATTCCTGAAATCCCCGAATCAAGTGCTGCCTGAGCTATCGCCTCATCGCCAAGTAAAAGTTGTTTTAACATGGAATTGTTATAAGTTTAAATAGTAATTGTTCGTTATAAGAATTTGTTCCATTGCTTTTAGCAAGTGGTTTAACAGTAAAAATGCATTGATTAATCAGATTTTTTATAGGAGTGCAATTTAATCTGAATAATTCACAAATTAAAATTCGGGAAAATTACGGAGCAAATTTTTACATAGTCCTAGTAACTGGCGAGACCTCAAACCGATCCCCAAACAATAATCAACACCCCAAGCAGCATACCGATGAGCAGCAACAGCTTACGGGTAATGTTTTTCTCTTTGAAAAGCAGGGCTCCCAGCAAAAAAGTTACAAGTACACTAGTTCTTCGAAGTGATGAAACAATTGCTATCAGCGATGCTTCATCGGTAAGGGCATAAAAATAGCAGAAATCGGCTATGGTTAAGGTAATCCCAATTAGCGGAATGGTATACCGAAACTGAAACGGGGTTGTTTTTCCCAGCTTTCGGTACCAGAAAGTATATACGAAAGGTAATATAACCGGAATCATATAAATGCTGAACCATGCTTGAACTGCCATGTTATTAACCTTTCGGATCAGGAATTTATCATACAGTCCGGATGCTGCCCCAATTAATGTTGCAGCCATAATAAAAAATACCCATTTGTTTTTCCTGAATGAGACCCCTTCTTTATTTCCAATCAGTGTAAACAGATAGAAAAACAGCATGCTTACTCCAATTCCCATCCATTGAACCCAATTTAACTGTTCAGAGTATATTAAAACTGCTCCCAGTAAAGTCCACATGGGTCCGGTTGATCGAATGGGGGATACAATGGTTACGGGAAGGTATTTCATGGCATAATAGGCCAATATCCATGAGGAGGCTACAATACACGATTTTATAAGTATCAGAAAATGGTCATGCCACGAAATCTCCGGGACGAAAAAAAGCGTGCCTGTGAGCAGCAATGGATTGAACTTCGAGATCAGCATGAAGGGGATGAACAACAGAGCACTTGTGCTGGTGCTTAAAAGCAGAACGGGCAAAACAGCATTGTTTTTTAGCGACTTTTTCTTGAAAATATCATAGATTCCTAAAAATACTGCTGAAGCAATTGCTAAAAACACCCACATACCAATCCTTTAGAATAAAAAAAATGCCTTCAAACAATTGTTTAAAGGCAATTTTTCAAATGAAGGTGCAAATGTAATTATTTTTTATTTTGAAGCATATTCTACCAATTTTTCGATTCCGGGGATAATTCGAAGCTCGGTTTGCGCTTTATGGACTTTTGCATCTTTAATAATTGCTGCTGCTGAAGTTTTCCAATCCTCTTTAGGCTTTTTCTTTTTATCCAGATAGGCAAGCGCATCTAACCCAAGTTGAGCACATTTATTCAAATCTGCAGAGATTGGTTCTATCTCTTTCAGTACGGGGTTGTTATTTATATTGGGCAGTAGATAATAGTGGTTTTCTTTCCAGATTGTGAGTTGATTTATTATTTTTTGGTACGAAACTTTATTTTTATCCAGTAAATATTTTTCAACCTGAGCGTTAAATACCAATGCGTCAGGTGCATCTGCCTGGGCAGCATCCACAATTCTTGTATATGGCGAAAAACTGGTATAGCTCACCTCCTTTGTTCCGGCACGTTCATAGAATTGAACAGGTTCAATTGCATCTACTAATACTTTTAGCGGTTTAGTATTATAGCTTTGACAAAGCCTTCGCAATATCATATCGGTGTTTTTCAGGTGTGTGAGACCTAACTCTTCTAATTGAATTGAAATTTCGTCGAGCTTTTGGTACATATTATCGATATTCACTACACTGGCAGGTGACCATAGCCGTTCTGCAATCGCAGCAGTACGTGGCCAAATTCTTGAATCGACTGTTTCCTGCGTCACAATTTCAGACCACATGGTTGCTTCTCCTCCCATAATAAGCTTTTTTTGTTCATCGGTAAGGTCAATTCCGGCAGGAAGCGGATCGTTCAGGTAGTGATCTTTGGCTGGTTGCATCAAATCAATATAGTAACCGTTCGAAAGCAACACCTGATAACCTGCTTTAGCGGCAGCAGTTAATCCTTCTTTACCTCGCCACGACTGTATCACAGTATTTTTTGGCAAATCGGGTTGCATTATTTCGTCCCATCCAATCATCTTTTTATTGTACTTACCTAAAATTGTCAGAATTCTTCTGTTAAAGTATGCTTGCAGCGCATGGTTGTTTGGGATAGCATTGGTTTTCATGAAAGCCTGTATTTCAGGGTTATTGGTCCACTGCTTTCCGTTGTTTTCATCTCCTCCAATATGAATATATTCATCGTTAAATAGTTGAGTCATTTCTCCTAAAAAAACGTCTAAAAATTCGTAGGTCGATTCTCGGGTAGGATCAAGTGTGGGGTCAAAAATGCCAAATTTTCGTTCTATGCTATAAGGTCCGGGAGCACTCGCCAGATTTGGATAACCAACCAGCCAGGAAGTAGCATGGCCTGGTAAGTCGAATTCAGGCACTACTCTGATTCCACGAGCGTTTGCATATTTAATAATGTCTCTGATTTGCTCCTGGGTAAAAAACTCTCCGTCCGATCCCATTTCATGAAGCTTCGGAAAAGTTTGGCTTTCTATTCTGAAGCCCTGATCCTCTGTTAAATGAAGGTGTAAAACGTTCATTTTAACTGCGGCAATACCGTCAATATTTCTTTTGATGACATCCACCGGTAAAAAATGCCGTCCTACATCAATCATAAGGCCCCGCCAAACAAATCGGGGCTTATCCTGAATAATACACTGTGGAAAATAATAAGTGCCTTCCTGGTTAGTAAGAAGCTGAAGTAATGTTTCTAAACCGTGCATTGCTCCTAAATCAGTTGTCGATTCCAAAATGACCTGTTCCGAATTAATTTGAAGCGAATAACTTTCGTCTTCACCAAGTATTATTTTCCCCGGGCGACTAATTTTTATCAATAAAGAAGCTGATGGATTGCTTTCGTTCGCTGTAATCTGAGCCTGAGAAAAAAATAAGCCTGTCCGGCCATCAAGTCTTCTAAGAAATCTGGTTGCAGCCGGAAAGATTCGGGGATCGGAATTCCCGGTAACGGAAATTGTAAAGGACGGTTTTAATGCAAAAATACCGTCATTTACAGTGATTTTTTCGGGATAGGGGATTAATTTAGTTTCGAATTGTTGACATTTAGGGTAGTTCATTGCAAAAAACAATAATGTTAAAAACACGATGGTGCGTTTCATACCTGAATGATTTAATAATTAGTAGTTAATTAGCTTTGCAGGCAATAAATATAGTGTAATTTTGTACAAAAATTAATTGAAAAATGTTGTCAGATAGTAATATTTCAAAAGGTGGCATAATTGGGGCAGTTGCCGGCTTGGCAGCATCTTTTTTTCTGCATAAAAGTTCAAATTCAACTTCTAATAAAGCTGTAAAAACCGGATTATTCAGTGCAGTTGGCTATTTTATAGGCTCATTTGTTGAAAAAAAGATAAAAGAAAAAAAACAATAGTCTTCGCAATTATTGAGGTTTTTATTTGCCGGAAAGAATATATTCCATGGCACGATCAATGTATTCGTCGCGTTCGTTTAAAACACCTTCCAACGTAGGGGTAACTTCAATATCAGGTTTAATCCCAATGCGTTGGGTTATCTTTCCGTCGGGGTGGTAAACGCCCAGTCCCGAAAAATATGAATACATAGCTCCCGGTAACGGAAGAATAGATACGTCTCCATCTGCTGCTGCCGTTTGAGTTCCTATTATTATTACATTTTCAGCCTGTTTAATAGCCATTGCCGTAAATTCTGCCCTACTCATTGTTTCGCTGTTCACCAGAATTATTATTTTGCCTTGGTAATATTCAGGATTCAGCACTTTACCAGCTTTAAGCGGTGGGATATATTTTACAATTCCCGGATAATCATAATCGGGTTCGGTAATTTGAATAAATGGTTTGCGGGTTTTCAATAATTTTCGTGATAAAGGATATACCAACCAATGCGGGTAATTTCGGCTGTCAATTATAAGGTATTTGGTATTGCGTATTTTTTTATACGCAGGTATAACGTCCATTTGATTTAATACGCCCATATTAATATATCCTACACTATCGGATAACAAGGTCCATTTTATTTGAACATACTTCTTGTCGGGGCGTTGGGTTAATTTTTTTGTGTTGTTTAAAGCTGGTATTTTTATTTGGAATATGCTGTCATTTCTTTGAACCTCAAGTAATATAGTGTCTTTTTTTACCAAAGGTAACCACTGATCTATTTTATAATTTAAATAAGTATTGTTTGAAGCAGGCATATACCGGGCTATATGAGCCCTAAGGAGACTGGTTTCGAAATTGTCTATTTTTTTAATTACATCTCCTTTTTGAATTCTGGCAGTCTTACAAATCGAATCGTTTAAAAAACCAGTTATGTATGCTTTATCATTGAAAGTATTTACTTTAATAGGAATAATCCTCATCTTGGCAAAGTAATTATACCGACTGCTATAAACCATGCCGTGACCGTCATTAATTTGAGCGGATAGCTCCTGTATTTTCCGAAAATATTCGTAGTCGGAGGAGACATTTATAAAACGTGGAATTTGTTCTAATAACACATTATCCCAGTTTTTATCCAATTGAAAAAAATAGGGATAATAATAGTTTATAACATTCCAGTATCGAAAGAGCGCTAATATTCGATAGGATTCATTGGGTAAAATGAGATCGCTGTATGGATTTTCGTTACTGAACCGGGGATTTCCTACTCGAGGAGTACGCGAAATGTAGTAATTTGAGGATGGTTGTCGGTTTTGGTATATATAGTGTAACCGCATGGAATTGTATAGCGAAAGTGCGCTGGTATCGAATATCCAACTAATGTTTAAATTCTTTTTCAAGCTATCGGGAAAGCTGAGGGCTTTTGAGCGGTTAGGAGCAATATAACCAACCGAATCTAAGATTCGGGAAATTATAACATTAAATTCTGCTTTCGATTTTGCTGTTTTTACTGAAAGGTAATTTTTAACTAATACTGCGTCCCAATCAAATTTTCCTTTTGCGACTTCAGGATGATAATATTTTAAAAATCCCCAAACTTTACCATACGAAGCCAGGTTTTTCAATCTCACTTCGTTCAGTGGTTGTGCAAAAGTACTTTTTGTTAGCCAAATGGAAAATATAAGAGCAATCCAAAAGTGCATATCAATCGAATTTTTGTAATAACAGTAATTCCTCTGTTATTGTTTACCCTAAGCAACAATATATAGATAATTTCGGAATAGCGCTTTTAAGATCTCGTATTCAGTAGATATCTATTGATTTTTTAGTGTCATTTGGTACTGCCCAAATCTATTTTCCCAAGCTGCACTGTTCTCCGGATAAAATTTTTCTACCGGAAATGAGTTAGAAACAATCTCCCGCAATTCTTCGAGTGATTGTATGTTTTTTGTCGCTCTTGCCTGGGTTAAAATATTGCCAATAGCTGTGGCTTCAGCCGGACCTGCAATCACTGGAATTCCAAGCGCATTGGCCGTTAACTGGTTCAGGTAGCTGTTTTTTGAACCTCCTCCAATAATATGAAGAACTTCTATAGGAAAAGGAGAGAGCTCCTTAAGTTGAGATAGTACAAATTTATATTTCATTGCCAAACTGTCGAAAATACAGCGTACAATTGCTCCAACTCCTTGGGGTATAAATTGATTCGTTTTTCGGCAGTATTCCTGAATGGCTAGTGGCATATCTTTAGGGTTCATAAGTTCATGTGCGTCGGTATCGACAAAGCATTTAAAAGAGGGCTCTTGTTTTGCCAAATCAACCAGTTCGTCGTACGAAAAATCTTTTTTTGTCAGCCATGCTTTTTTACTTTGCTGCAACAACCACATTCCGGTAATGTTTTTCAGAAAACAAATTGTGCCATCAATACCCCCTTCGTTAGTAAAGTTGTGTTGCAACGATTTTTCATTAATAATAGGTTCTAATGTTTCAATACCCATGAGCGACCAAGTTCCGGAGCTTAAGTATGCCCAATTCTTACCTTTGGCAGGAACAGCAGCTATTGCAGAAGCGGTATCGTGAGAAGCTACTGAAGTTACAGGGACTTTTGCAAAACCTGTTTCTCCGGCAACACTTTCGGTTAAGTTTCCTATGATGGTTCCGGGCATCACTATCTCCGGCATTATGGAAACAGGGATATCTAACGCCTTGAATAATTCTGTTTCCCACGATTTGGTGACGGGATTATAAAGTTGCGAAGTGGTCGCAAAAGAGAATTCGGTTTTCTTTTGTCCGGTAAAAAAATAGTTTAGCAGATCAGGTATAAAAAGTAAGGTCGATGCATTGTTCAGCGCAGAATTATTCATTTTTTTGGCTGCATAAAGCTGAAAAAGGGTATTCAGCTGCATAAACTGAATGCCGGTAAGTTGGTATATTTTTTCTCTGGGTACTCGTTTAAAAAATGCTTCCATTTGGCCATCTGTCCTCGCATCGCGGTAAGCATAAGGAAGACCGGCAAGATTCCCATCGGTTGATAATAATCCATAATCTACTCCCCAGGTATCAACTGCAATACTTTCGGGCATTTGTTTTTCACTTTGACAGTATGCTTTCAGACCCGTTTTAAGTTCTTCGAATAGTTTGTAAATATCCCAATGATAATGACCCAAAACCACAGTCATTTCGTTGTTAAATCGGGTCAGTTCCTTAATGGTAAGCTTGTTTTGTTCGAGTGTGCCTACTACAGATCTTCCACTGCCAGCTCCAAGGTCAAAGGCGAGATAATTAGTTTTCATGTGAATTCCAGATGATTTTTAGTAAACTCAAATATAAAAATTATTTTGAATGTAAGGTGCCAGTCACATTTATCTTACCAGATGTTAAAGTATTCAAGTGTTTTGATAAATTATTTTACTTTCTGAAATCGGAGTTCTTTGCGTTTGATATAGTACCATGGAATAGAAAGTTTGCTGCAAAAATATTTCTTACCAATAAATAAATGTAACATTAAATTGTTTATATGTAAAACATAATTTACATTTATTCAATTATAATTTACTAAATGTAAAATTAAGTTGTTTATTTTATGGAAAATTATTTCACAGCTTTATTCGATAACAAAGTAAAACGACAAGCGTTGGTCTTTGCTTCCGTTTTTTTTACATTGGACATGGTGTTATATTACACTGGAAAATGGTATTTGAATTCGCATTATCACCATTCTTTTTTTCAATATTTAGTCCTTTTGGGCTTGTTAATAGCAGTTGGGAGTAAGGATAAAAATGACGACGAGCGTTCCCAATTAATACGATATGGTATTTTGAAGCAAACACTCGGACTTGTTGCTGTTGCCTTTGGGGTGTTAATACTCATTCTGTCAAACTTCGCCATCGAAAAACTTTCGACGCTAACGATTTTATATATAATTGAAGGTACTCTTGTTATACATCTCATACTATTGTTTTTGGCAAACAAGTATAATCCCAAATGGCTTTTCAGAGAGCGAACTGCACCAGATTCATTTAATAAGCTTATAATTGCCATGTTTGGGGTGTTTTATGCTATGTTTGTAATCATTGCCCTGGTTGGATATTTTCTAAAGCTATAATGGAAAAGGGATGAAGAATCTGATAAAAGTTGAACGTGCCCGCAAAAATATTACCCAGGGCGATTTAGCTGATGCCTTAAAGGTATCGCGACAAACTATAAATGCCATTGAAAATGCTAAATTCATACCCTCATCGGCATTGGCTATGAAAATGGCCCGTTATTTTGGCTGTCGGGTGGAAGAACTTTTTGAGCTGGAAGAAGATGATTAGTTTATCTCTATTCTTTGTAAATAATTCCACATACATAATCGGAGATTTCGCCAAACGGATCGTTATATTAAAGAAATCCCAATACTACTTTGCAATAATTTGAAATATGCCAGCACCAATTTCTAACTCACCATTATTAATCTTAACATTTACAGTCTTATTGGATTTCATATCCTTAACAATGCAGGAAGTTTTACAATGCTGAATAGGAATAAATATTTTTGCAACTGCATCTTTAGGTATTTCTAAATTAAGGTAAAAGCTACCGTCTTTAAGTTCCCAATTAGAAGAAATAACCCCTTTTATTGATTTGTAAGAGCATTTAACCCAATTAATATTACCAACAGGTTTTGGTGCAATAACAATAGTGTCGTATGCAATTGAATTTTCTGTTTGTGAAATTCCTCCGAGTCCGTTATAAAACCATTCCATAAGATGTCCAAGCATCATGTGATTATTTGAAGGTGTTTCTAGCGCCGCCCAGCTTTCGGTTAAGGCGGTAGCTCCTTTTTTTAATTGATATCCATAACCCGGCACATTGGATCTGTTGTTCATTTTAAATAGTATATCTGATCGGCCGTTCTCACTTAACACGCGAACTAAAAAATGATAACCGATGTCTCCTGAAGTAAGTTGATAATTATTTTTTGTAATTGAGGTTATAAGGTTGTTAAATGCTTTCTCTTTATCAATTTCGGATATTAAACCGGTATAAAGCGACATTGCATAAGCTGTTTGGCTTCCGGTTGAAACTACACCTGTTTTAGGATTATAAAACTTCGCACGATAAGCAGACTTAACCTTAAAGGCTAAATCCTTGTATTTATTTATATCTTCATTCTTTTCCAAAATCCCGGATATTTTTTCCAACAGTTTCAAATCATAATAATAAATGGCCGTAGCTGTAAGTGCTTTGGGTGTTAATTGTGCTTCTCCGGGGAAATTAGGCCCTAAATCATACCAATCTCCTAATCCATGATCCAGAATATTATCTTTCGCTTTGCTTTGCAAATACTCACCATATTTTTTCATCATAGGATATGTTTTTGTTAATATATCCTTATCTCCATACCATTTATACATTAGCCAAGGAATAATTACTGAAGCGCTACCCCATTCAGGAGAGTCGCGAAAGCCGCCAACAAAAGGAACATATTCGGGAGCAATGTCCGGCACCAACCCGCTGTCTAACTGTGAATCCATTATGTCGTCTACAATCTTTGTATAAAAAGTATGGATATCATAATTATAGTGCATTGAAGAACCAATAAGGTAAGTTTGTTCCAGCCATCCAAGTTTTTCGCGATGAGGACAATCGGTGGCAACACTCGCCATATTGCTTTTAATACCCCAGTTTATGAGTTCAAAAATTTGATTAAACAGCGTATCGGAGCAGAGGAAAGA
>Ga0316608_1000189_pt1 | contig 32862 bp, 43 predicted proteins | sample MIS2016152B_MG_FD_207673 | JGI IMG/M metagenome (GOLD analysis project Ga0316608, IMG submission 207673) | Microbial mat bacterial communities from Middle Island sinkhole, Lake Huron, Michigan, United States - MIS.2016.152B | ecosystem: Environmental > Aquatic > Freshwater > Lake > Sediment... | reverse complement strand
TGGCTCCGTCGAGGCTGGCACCATCAAGGCTGGCTCCGTCGAGGCTGGCACCATCAAGGCTGGCTCCGTCGAGGCTGGCACCATCAAGGCTGGCTCCGTCGAGGCTGGCTCCAATTTTAACGGCTGCTTCAACAGTTTTTTTAATGCTGTTTTCTTCGGCTTCGTGGCTAAAAATTATCTCTCCGCTAAACCTCGATAAAATGTCAATTTTCACTTTTCTCTCCCCGCTATCATGTTTATGGTTTTTGCTATTCTAACATTCGTAGTCTCTAGCGCTTCCGTCAACTCTCTTCGTATACGTAGAAAATTACGCAAGAAGGCAAGGTTTGTTTCAGTGATAACGGGATTCATTTTACTTCCCAGGCTTCAGATTAAAGCCAGCTTGTTCTTTTTCCATAGCTTCAATTCCACGAACCGCAATTTCTTCCCAGGTGGGACGCCGGATCAATTTTTCTTTTCTCTCTCTAAAACCATCCTCCAGCGCTATCATCGTCTTAAACATTTTTATTACTCCTTGTTAGTTGTTCTTTATGAGTATAAGATAACTACTCACTAATCAAAATGCAAGTCTTTTTTTTATTTTTTGAAAATATTTTTTTTGTCATTTTCCTCTTGAATAATCTGCCTGATAATTTCCATAGCCTTACCAAGCAGGTCAATGTGTTTGATATTTGCGGTTTCAGCCTTGCATATTGCCAGTGTCAAGTGTGCATTGTCTAAAAGCTCTTTGATGGTTTTCATGATATCTTATCCAGCTTTTTATAAGTTTCTTTTAGTGAAGCATGAATAATGTGCGCTTTTCTTTTGCACTCGTTTATGTCTGATTCTGTAGTTATAGAATCAGCAAGTGCCATAGGAACGATCAGCTCTCTTCTAGTTAAATCAGCTATTATATTCACACTTACCCCCCTATTGTTTACTCTCACGGAATTAAACCGCTCTCTCTTTATTAAATACGCTTATTTGTTCAATTGCTTTCATGCAGCCTATTTTTTCTACTGGATTAGTAGTTTCACTTTTAAGTAAAGATAAGTCGTGTAGTACTTTTTCTCTTATGTAATCGGTTAGTGTCATCATTTACCCCCAAACTGTTTATGTAAATTATCTTCTTTTTTATCTGCTTTCTTTTCTCTTTCAGTTTCGACAAACTTACTATACTGTAAAAATCCATTAAAGTTTATTTCAACATCGCTTGCACCATCTCTCTGTATAATCATTGCATCAATATCTTTATGTGTCGAATCAATAGCCATAGGCGTTCCTCTATTCGCATCTGTCAAAACTATTGCAGTATCAGCACATTCAAGTATTGCCTGAGAGCCTTTAAAGTATGAATAAACCGGATTGCCAGTTTTCTTTTCAGCTTCACCGGAAAGCTGTGATAAAATTATAAGCGCAATATTTTCATCTCTGGCAATATCAGAAAGGTCTGCCATAATATTTTCAAGTTCGTCAACTCTGCCATTTTTCCCGTTTCCACGCCCCCTCATACGCTGTACATAATCGACAACAACAAAATCAACACGCCCTTTATGTTTACGGCTCTTGATAACCGTTGAAATATAAGCAGGAGAAACGGAAGATTTATTGCTTATATATAACGGCTCATTCATATAGGAGCCTGATTGCTCAATAAGCCCGTCCATGTTTCGCTTAAATATTTCTCCATTATGCAAATGGTTTGTGTCCGTTTCTGTACGAACAGCCATTATACAAGCATGGATTGCAAAGGGTTGCATTTCCATTGAAAACCATATTCCGCTGTGTCCGTCTTGTAGTAGTCCACTTGTAAGATGTATGGCAAACCTAGATTTTCCGGTTTTCTTTAAGCCTCCGATTATGTACGTTCTACCTTTTTGCATGTTGTTAATAACATTATTTAACCTTAACCATGGTGTACGCATACCCATAATTTTATCTTTGTTCAAGCCTCGCTCTTTTACGCTTTCCCAAAAACCCATAACGCTGTGACCGTGCGAATATTCAACATCTTTTATGTTCAATAATGCAATATCGTTTACCCTTGTTTGCACCTGTGATATATCACACTCTTTATTGTCTATCTGGATTATGGATTCTGAAAGAGCAACACGCAACACCCTATTAATATAAGCCTCTTCCATTAGTTCTAAATGGTCAATAAAACTTTGTTTGCTTACAGCTTGTTCTACGCACTCCATGGCAGATATTGTTAATTCGGAGTTGCTTGTAGTAGCTCCGATAGTCGAAACTGATACTGATACTTTTTTGTCAAAAAGATCTTTTATTGCTCTGAACAGTAAAATGTGATTGGCATTAGTAAAATGATTCTCCGATACCCTGTCGATAGCTCCAACTAGTACTTCTGGCCATTGTACCATACAACCCAAAACATATTTTTCGTTAATCATTAGGTTCCTCCGCATTTAATCTCTTGGCTTCTAAAAGTGAAAAGTTATTGCAAACATACCGGATAGATAAATTGTGAGTGTGAAATTTATCGCTGGCACAAAACACAACATTGTTGAAAAATCGCTCAATAGTCATATCTGGAAAATCTTGCAAAAACTGTTTAAGGGTTTTTACGTCTTTTCGATAATCCATGTATTTTACTTTTTTAACAGCCTCGTACCCTTCTCCGAATCTTCTAATGATTTCAGAAAAAAGAGAATGTGCTGGTACAGCACTATCTTTCTTTTCTTTAATTCTTAAATTCTTTAATTCTTTAGATGTGTTCACTCGTTGTTCACTCGTTGTTCGGTCGTTGTTCACTCGTTGTTCATTTTGATGTTCACTATCCTGATACTTCTCATAGTTAGTTATTGATATTAAACGATTTGTGGAAGTTATTTGTTGTTCAATTTGTTGTTCACTTTCCATCAATTTAAGAATACGGTCAACCTTACTCTCATTTACGCCTGTACATTCTGCGACTTGTTTTCTACCTGTTGTAAGTTGTCCATATAATACGGTTATACGCTTTCCTCCAAGCATGGCATCTTTTGGTGTATGTTTAGCTTGCAACAACAACCATACCCATACTGCTAAATAGTCAGGATCTGACATTCTTGGATTATCAAACATGCATCGATACAGTTTAATCCAGCCTCTTTGCATTAACTGATCACCTTATTATAGCATGCTGCAGGGCAAGGTGGAGGCGCTCAAACCATACCTTTTTAATGCAGGGCAACCCTTACAGCAATTTATTTTTATCCTTGGATTGTGAGCGCCTTAGATACCAATAAACATAAACTCACATATTATTAAAAGTCAATCTTTATTTTCACTTTTGCGAAACATCCTTAATCTAAAATCAATAAGTATTTTATATCTCTTTTATTTACAAATACTTACATAATTAAAAATAATTATCAAAACTGCAAATAAGATCTGCAAAAAGAATAATCCCCGCCTATTTTGTAAGCAGGGATCTCGGGAGGTGTGTGAGAGTGTAAAGATCGTAATCTACTATAAAATTTGTACTGCTGTCAAATGTATCTTGTATTTTTCAAATTCACCTGGCTTTGGAGCGATAACGGGCTTTCCAGTTTCCATATCAACAACAACTTTTTTTCCGGTGTCGAAAATGAATTGTGGCAGAATTCCGCAAATAACCAGATAGATGAAATAATATTCGGAACAGAAAAACTTTCTAGCATCCGCGCCAACCTTGATAAGAGCCTGTTTAAACAAGCTTTTGAAGTCATAAGGCTTTCCCACCTGTTCCAATGCCCAATCGATTCCTGCGTGCCTTAAACGCTCAAATTCAGGCTTCAGGGAACTCCAATAAACTTCACCATCAAAATTTTCCAATTGAACCGATAAAAGATTGTATCTTATTCCGTCCGGCTCTGCCTCCAGAGTGAAAACATGATTGCCCTCATAACCTCCGTAGTTTTCCAGTACAAAAGCTATACCCGTATGATTAACTTTCTGCTTACTAAAGAATCGAATAATAGAACCTAATGCAGAGCGGGATCTCCATTCCAGCATGTCACCAGTCTTGATTTGGTCTCTGATTTGTTTGTACGCAACAAGTGATTTCACAATTATTTTCCTTTACCTCTAAGGTAAATCATTTTCTTCCCATAAATGCAATAGAGAAGTGATTACCGTCCGGCTTCGGTGTGCCGTCTGAACTCTTAAACCTACCACCCCACGACCCGCCCATCGATTCCCATAGTTCACCTATTTCTTTATAGTCCTCTGTTTTTGTTAACAATATTCCATTTTTAAAAACATTTAAATCCATGGCCAGCCTATCTAGATGGACGCTTTTAAGGCTCCCCACTTTTCTATCGGCGTATATTTTAACCATTTCAGGGGGCCTCCAGGCCTCGCCAAGCGTGCAGTCATAGCCAATATGTTTTATTCTCAAAATGAAATCAGCAATAAGAACGGAGAACTCTTTTTGTTTTTCTAGTAGTAAAGACATAATATTTCCTTTTATTTAACCAGCGCAACGATTGTAGTGATCACAGAAAGCACGCTTATGATTATCAAAAACACTCGCTGCTCTGCATTGTTACTTGGCTTTTCTTCAATAAGTTTTTGCACATTATTCTCCAATCTCTCTTCTAGTATTGGCATGGTTACGACACTTGATAATTTGCTCTCTATCTTTTCCAGTCTGACATAGTCGCGATTGCTTCGTTTTTCTAAATCTGTCAACCCTTTTTCAAGGGAATCAATTTTTCTTGAATATAAATCGGAAAGCATGTTTAACTTGCTGTTTAACGTCTCTACTGTCATTGTTACGATTTGCAGTCTATCCGTTACGTTATTAAGCGCTTTTGTTGTTGTTTCTAAGCTTATCGTAAGTTGACCAATAACATAATCGGTAGAATTTTTATTTAGTTCATGTTCTTCTGGCATTTTTTACTCCTCAAATAAGCGGTCTATATCTTCGGCTGATATTTCTACTGCGGTATGTTTTATGGGGTCTCTTTTACCTGTCATACTCATGCTATATGTGCAAGAAAGGTCCCCACATAAAACGCAAGACATTTCTTCGACAACTATATCTGATCTATTCATTCTCATATTTATTATTGCTGCACAAGAACCTTTATTGTAGTCGCATAGTTCCCTTGAATACTGAGTGATGTCAACAGGGCTTATACGAAATATAAGGTTACCGGATTCTTCCGTTAACGTACAGTTTAAATTCTTATTGATATAGGAAGTCATTATGTAAGGAAGAAATTTCTTGAGCGCAATCATCGGAAGAACTTTAAGTATCCTTGTTTGTTTTGTGCTATGTCGATATTGCTCCATTGTTGCATTGTATCCTAAAGTATAGTTGTCAACGTATAATTTCTTTCCAACAAAAGACTGAATCTGATTCCACTCCTCAAAAGAAATCCATCTTGTATCGGACAATAACTTAGTTGCTATTGTGCTTATCTGCGATAAAACATACTGACTATCTAACCCACAACTAGATGCGTAGCTGAGAAGAAGTTTTGTTGCGTAAGATGATATTGTGTTCTTGTCCATAGTAATCTTATAAAATTGTTATTACGGCGGAACTATTAGTCTCTAAGGTATATGTAATATAAAAACCTCCGCCCGAAGGAGTTAGGGAGGTGTCTGCTGTTACTTGGATTGTCACTTTGCTTGTTCCATCTACGGTTGAAAACAATCCCGTTAATGTTCCGGTTATCTTACGTTCGACTTCGAGACCACTAAGTATATCGCTATCTACAACAGTATCTTTTACTCCGGCTGTGTAACTTGCTAATCCAGAAATAGTTTGATAATTTCCTGAGCCATCATGAACATGAATCTCATATGAAAGCACACCAGAACACGTTTGTCCATTGTTAGGTAATGCTATTTCGAAAAGAGATGTTGCCACATTGTCTGTTAAGACTTTAACTAATTTTTTGTAAGGTATAGGTAAAAGCGTATTGCCACTATAATCTTTTATTACTTTATCTTGAGCTAACCATATGTCTTTGTTGGTTGTTGTTTTATCGCTTTCCATTAGTAGTTTTGCAGGAATGCTTCCGCTTGCGCTAGAGACCCACTCATCTACCGCAAGTATAGGGTTTTCATGCCACGCCCTTCCAGTAAATATTACATCTACTGTACCGGTAGGTATGAATAGCGCATAGTATGTGTGCGCTGAGACCGAAGGAACTGTGTATGTTAGTGTTCTTAAATAAACCTCGATATCTCCGGACACAATAAATTTACTTACTTGTGCGTTATATTGCACGTTATCAATTACCGATACGTCTACTGTTGTGGTTTCATTAGAGGAGTGTATGTCAAATCTACCTTCGGTTCCGCACTTAATAGATTCGTCTGTTGTTCTACATAGTAGAATGTAGTGTCTATTGTCGTCTGTCGTTCCCAACTTCTTTCCGTAAATAGGTCTTAGTGATTGGCCAAGAGCTGATACTGTTAGATCTCCGGCTGAAACAGCTCCAGCAACTGTCAATTTCTGTGTAGGCGCTTCACCAAGACCGACATTTCCTAACTGGTCTTCTATAATATTTGCTTCACGATACAGTACAACACTCGAAACGCTTCCGGATGCAATAACTGTCGGATATGATACCCACGCTCTGCCTGAGAAAAAAATGTCAAAAGTTGATGTACTAGCGGGAACAATCTTTAATGCAAAATAACTAACTGCTGAATACGTTAATGTGACAAGTGACACTTCGCATCTATCTTTATGCACAAAAAATTCTTTCGCTTCTAACATAGTTGGACTATTTTGTATATCGATATCAACACTAGCAAAGGAGTCATAGTCTCCATAAATGCTAATTCTCCCCACCGTCCCACTTCGACTTACGCTCTCTTCTGCTTTACACAATAACACATAGCTAGTCGTCACAGCTGTAGCCGTTCCTATTTTTTTACCAAATACTGGACGAAGAGAAACGCCATAACCTCCAGAATCTGGAGTTAACTCGCCGAATGCCGCAGCTCCGGCAACTTCTAGTTTTTCTGTTGGTAATGCTGTACCAATACCAACATTATTACCATCTATTATGATTGCTCCAGAATTGGCGTTAGCTCCTAGTGCCAATTGTATCCCAGCAGCGGCAGTAATTCGCATTTCATTCCCACTTGTCGTATAATCCTGAAACCACAATTTATATCCGGTAGTTCCTCCAATAATCAGGTCTCCCGATGATATGCGAATACTTCCACCAGCTACATGAAATTTATCTGTTGGTGATGCTGTACCAATGCCAACTTTATCTAAACTGCCAACGGCGGTTAAAAGATTGGCATCCGTATCTCCTTCAACTCTAAAGTCAACGCTTGCACCAGAATCATTAATAGTCACAGCTCCGTCTAATAGCGCACCAGTAGATTTTATATTGCCTACAATGTGTAGTTTTTCTGTTGGTTCTAAGGTTCCCACACCTACACGATTATCTCCAGCGTCTATAAATACATTCGGCGCCACGCTGGAAGTTCCCCATATCGCAGTGTCAACGTCATCAATATTAGCGTTGATGGTTATACGACCGGAAGCATACAAATATTCCAAAACTTTAACGCTGTTTGCTAATAAATATGATGCTAACGTATCATTGATTACTAGTTTGTTATTAACATCGGTTCCTATTGATACATCTCCCACCGCGGTAAGAGCCCCTGTTGTAAGCGCTCCTATCGATCTGGTCGGAGTTCCGCTTCCATCAAGCGTTAAAGCTTCATACTCTACAGTGCCTGCGTCAAAATATTTTAGCCGCTTATTTGTAGAATCAAAACCCAACAGCAAAGGTCTTTTTGAGGCTGCAATATTAACTGCTGAATCTTCAAGATTTTTAAATATGATATTTGCCATTTTAGTAAGTCCCCACTGACATGACGCCAGTATTGAATGTATTTTGCTTTATATCGCCAGTTGAGTATGTATCTTGCCAAGTTTCCGAATCCGGAACACTTGTTGCACCTATCTCCAACAGTTTTAAACCTATTGAAGGATTGCCTCCAACAGTGGTATTTATTTTTGTTTTAACAATTAACCAAACCTTATTGTTAAGAGCAGAAGAATTAAGTATTGATATGTTCGTTGATACTTGGTCTCCTATTTCAGCCTTAAGCATGGTATACGCACACTCAATATCAATCATTGCCATAGGTTGCCAGCGCTGTAAAACGATTGCCCTTGCTAATCTTTCAGCCGTAAAAGCGTGCCTAATTCCATCGGCCTCAATGGTCAATATATTTTCTGATTCTCTAGCTTCATAAGCGGACTGTAGGAGTCCTGAATAATACTGCCAGTTTCCGTTTGTATCAATAATGCTCCAATTGTGTAAATTATTTGTGTTGCCAATGCGATAACAGTAAGAAGTAGCTGCAAAAGAGTTATTTTCTGGTAGCACTTTTTGATACTTGATTACAATTCCACTTATCGTATCTTCGATATTTGTATAGCTAATCTTAACTGCTGGTTTGTTCCTTTTAAGAAGTATATCAGTATCGGCAATTTCATAAGCGATAGTACCGTCTAGATCGGTTCTAGCAAGTGCAAGCTTACCATTATATTTTTCATAGGCAAAGCCAGCGCTATTTTTTAAAAATAAATTCATGCACTCTTTAAATTTTGGTCTACCACTCATAAATCAACTCCTGAATAAATAGCAGTAGCAATCTTCCAGTCCGCCCTATCTGTATAGTAAGCGTCAAAACTTGTTTCATCAAGGTTAAGATATGACATAGAGGGTACAGATGTACGACAAAAATCCTCTACTATAGAAGATGGGTTTGTTACCAAAGTATCAGCTAAGTCATTAAAATAATTTATTGCTATTTTTCTTCCTGTGTTTCTTGCATACATTTTTACAGAAGTTAAATCAGCTTGAAACAATACTTTTATTTCAATCGAAATTATTTTAAGTATTAAAGTCATTACTTGATGGGGTGCAGAAAAAGTACCTCTAGCAACAAATGGATTGATTGTGAGTCCGCCTAGAAAAGACTCTAATGACGTTGAGTCAAACCCAGAAACTTCTAGCTCTTCATCAAACGGTAGTTCTTGGTCTGGATCGGTTGTATATAGCGTGGGAGATAAGTAACTACCTCCTTTGTCGGCGTAAGCTATATTAAAACCTATTGCCGCACTGGCAACGTTGCCCCCCGTAGAGTCCGTTACTTTATTGTATGTTCCTATAAATCTAACTTTTGCAGAAGCTACATTAAAATCAGTTGACAATACCGAGTCACAAGAAGGAGAAAAAATAAAACCAGTGTACTTTGGATTGCTGGCAACCGTTCGGTGTCCTATTGTCAAAATCTGATTGCCACCAAAAAGCATTCCCAAACCAATAAAAGTTCCAGGCAAGCTACCAAGAAAAGGGTAAGCTAATGGCATTTGTCCGAAATTTTTTGCAGTCTTTATAGACAATCCTATTTCTGTGCTAGCTTTTCTATTTATTGCCCCACCCATATCTATTATTTTAACCGTGGTGCCAATTGCATGAGACGCTAAAACGCTATCGTATGCCGCTCTTGCACACCAAAGAACATAACCCGTATAGGGCGTATCCACATTATAAAGAGTTTTTGTTGTTTTAGCTATTAGAGGAAGTATTTCGTTGTCTACCATGAGACAATACGACTTGCTAGCAATATCGATATCGTTATAAACTGTTTCTGATATTTCCACCATCTTATTGTTATAGTTTACCGAATCAAGAACATACCGAACCAGTGGAAAAGAGGCTACAGCTTTCAATATTTTTCCGTCTATTACGTTGTCTAGTTCATCGCTGTTGCCAGAAATAAATTGATATCCCCTTTTTGACGTTTTATCATAAAACCATAAAGATGCTGAGTCTGGCAAGTATCCAGCTATACCATAATAATAATATAAGACGTTGCTACTTGCCATTACAATAGGACAAAAAGCAAAATCGTCAGACCACACGCCGTTTACTATTGGATATATTTTCCCAGCATCTTCCTGATAGGCATCAGGCACAAAGTATCCTATTTCCGTATCAAACTGCTTTAATGTACCAATACATTCAATCTTAATTTTATGCAAATCGTTTTTATCAATAGCATTTATTTTTCCAGTAAAAAACACCTCACTTGTTAATATTGACATGGTAGTTCCGTAACCCATACGAATTTCAACCGTTCTACCAACAAGATTATTTTGAGTAATGTTTCCATCTGTATTATAAATCTCAATTGATACGCTTGGAGTTTTTGCAAACGTCTCCTTATAAACATCAATACTTTGCTCAATATCGGATATATCAACAAGTCTACCGGCCTTTACATCATAGCCTGCAAGCGAAGCTGTGGGGATAGTTCCAAATGCCATTTGTGTAAAAGTATCAGATGTGTTAGGCTTTATGACTACAAGCCAGTAACAAGCACCGCCTGCTAAAATAGCGTTAAAGCCAGCGGAAAAGGTTCTCATTATATTATTTTCCTATATGGTAAACGTATGTTGTATTTTCCTGGTGGAATAAACTCAAAAACTCCTTCAAGACTTTGGCCGCCACCATAATTACATGTTGTTAGGGCCGTGCCAGCACCACCCCCGATATCTGTAATCGAAGGAGGGGTAGGGGTAATCGTAAACTGTAAAAGCTGGAAAGTTACAGTATCTTTCAAGAAATTTCTTAGTGCGTCCCCTTCAGATTTTACCACGTTTTGTAAAACTATTTCACCGACAACAATATTTGGGCCTCCATCGTAAACCTTCAGCACTCCATCAACCGTTTCTTGTGCGTATTGATTAAGTCTGCTCACTTTCCAATTGCTCATATAGGACGGATTCTTGTTAATGGTCACAGTGGTTGTGCTGTATGTAAATGATATGGACACTACCGGCTCCTTTCAGCGTCAATGGAAGTAATCAGATCGCGTGTAAACTCTTTGTTGCCGATAACATTACCCTGTATGTAAACATTCACATTGCCAGAGTTACGAGTGCCAGCGGAAACGGCGCGATCTACTGCATCACGTCCGCCCATGCGTTGCACTTCCCTAACAGAAACAACCCTTTCACCAGGGGAAAGCATGGCCGGAATATTGTCGCTTCGTGAATTGCCGTTGCCCGAAGTCCAGCCGCCGTCTGCAAACTTTTGGCTTGCAATTGTAGCCACTTGAGCCGCGCCCGTTATACCCGCTGCAATTGCTAACGGAGTCGCAAAGATGCCACCCTGTGCCAATATTTTCATTATTGCAGCAGAAGTGTTCATTATTGTTTCACCAATAAGGAGAGCTTGCGAAAGCTTGGCATTGCCCTTCAAGGCCGTGTTGAGTTGTGCAAACGCCCCGATCATTGTGCCAACAGTGTTAATCATGTTCAGCTTACGTTGTTGCTCCATCTGTATAGAAAGATCGTTATATTTTTTCTCCTCACTATATTTCCATGCAAAAAGCTCAACTTCTTTCGCGGACGCCTCAGCTTCTGCGTCTGAATATTCTAGTCTAAGCAAGGCTCTTTCTTGTAGGTACTCTGAAACAGTTTGATTCTCTGTAGAATACCTATCGACAATATTGTTGATTTCTTTATCTATACCGCCCCTATCCACTTCTTCATCTGAATCTTCAGCGATGCCTTTGCGAGGATTTTTTCTTTTAGCGCTTTCTGCAATTCTGGCATTTATTTCCACTATTCGATTTTTGTAATTAACAAGAGTGGCGTCAGATTGTGCTGCTACCGTTTCTATGCTTTTCATCGCTTCAGTAATGGCTTCGGAGCTTCCAAACTTAAGCGTCTTATAGGAAGCAAGTGTCTGACCATACGCAGCTACAACAGGGATTCCTGCAAGCATAGTTTCGTTAAGATTTACGAATGTTGGTAATACTTCTCCGTCAATAGCAAAATCAAGATCTGTAAATCCTTGCTCGACGGCGCCTGTAGAAACAAGCAGTTTGCCAAGAACTTTATCTGCGATACTCATTGCAGCTTCAAAAAAAGGATTTTGAGTTATAATCCTACCTATGTTTTCTTGTAAATCATCAAATTTATTGCCGAGAGCAATAATCGGCCCTCCTGCAAGCTTAGTGATCGCTTGCGCTTGACCCTCATACCTTTCGTTAAGTTTACCTAAAACTGCTTCCATTTTTTGGGAGCTTGTAAGGTTCTTGTCAATCTCTATTCCATCGCGTGCAAGGGCGTTAGTTTTACCAGCTATACTCTTACCAACCTTTTGTGCGGCGGCGTCTAAATCCATGCCTGTTGCTGTTGCCATATCTAAAATGGCAGGGGTAAGTCTAAGTATTTGGCTTTCTGACAATCGATATGTTGCAAGCAGTCCCTGCATTGACATTATATTATCATCTTCAAACCTAGTTAGACCCTGCAAAACAGAGGATTGTTCGTTTATTGCTGAAGAGGTATAACCAAGAGCAGTATTTAGTTTAGCTTGGGCAACAACAGATGCATCAAAAGCTTTTACCGATGCAACACCAAAAGAAACAATCTTATCGGCTGCAAAATAAGCCGCGAAAGCAGCTCCGACCTGCTTGGCTGTAGAGCTAAGCTTCTCCATATTCTTATCAAGCTTGTTAACATTTTGTCCAAGCTGAACAATAACCGGATTCCCTTTGTCATCAATTGCGATTGTAAATTTTAAAGCCATAATTATTTTCTTTTTATTTCTTCCAGTTTAGTACGGCGTTCATCTCTAATTCTTTCCCTGAATCGCAATAATGAATGTTCGATACATACCCAAAACTCGGACGTTTCCATTGCCAATTCTGTTGATCGCAACAATTCAGGCAGCATGCTAATAGAGGGCATACAATCACCGTCAAGAGGGGAGATATTGATCGCCCTGATAAACACATTCCAAAATTCTGATAATCCTCCGTACCGTACAAGAAGGGCAGGGTTTTCATCAAACGTCGGATCGAGAACATAGGGACACCTCCCTTTTACTTTGTCGCAGTCTCGCTGGCATTGACTACAGTGGCCGGGGTGCCATCGGTACTCAACTGTGAGGTCAAGCCAGCTTTCGAGTTTCCCAGAGGCCCTCTGATAAATGTCAAAACCTTATCGACTACTTTACTATCTTCAAAGGCTGAATCTGCTATGATGGATTGAGTATCAACATTGAACTCAATCGGCTCCCCCGTTTCCTCATTAACAACACCTTCCCAGCCACAAATAGTAGCGGCCATTGCTGCAATTCCTATTTTTGTTGCAAGTTTATTGTTTGTGCGATTGGCTATTGACGCTAAAACAGTAATTTCCTTTTCGATGCGTTCTTTGCCTTCTTGGTCTGGAGTTATTTTTAATTCCTCCCTTTTTTCTGCAAGCTCTTTTTTCGCAACCTCTTCAAGTTTTGCATCCGATAAGCTGGTAACAAAAGTCTTTTCTACAGCATCTGCTATTTCCTTTTTCTGTTCTTTTGTTAACTGCTTTAATTTTAAAACAGCCCCTTCTTTCCACTCTACAGTTGCGGTCATTGCTATTTTCATAATTACTCCCTCCTCATTTCGTTTGTGCTATTTGTGTTTTTGGTTATACAAAACAAAGGGCCATTCTGTAAAAGTGCGTTCGTTCCAATTTCGGAGGTAAAAGGATTGCTTGTTGGTTGTTTGCCTGCCATAAAGGTAATTGGCAACCGTGCAACATCGTCTCCCGTAGGAGCCGTGTCAGATATTACAAGGCTTGGCAAGTATAAGCCAAACTCATACGATCCATAAGTCCAGACGGCTTTCATAGCGCACTGCTGGAAAGAGTCTCTATAAGCGAGGTAGGTATCAACCGAGTGCTTCGAAAGTACTATTTCCGCTTGTACCTGATAGTGTCCGCTCAATACCGGCATTGAAGTAACAAGTCCACTCTGGCTGTCTCTGTCAACAAATTGTGGCTTATCTACAGATATGTTAATGCTCTTTACTCCAAGCGTAACAAGGGAACCTGATGGCCCCAAAGCTAGAGAAAGGTTGTGATGTGGGATTGCAAGACTTGAGCCTGCCACGCCAGCCCCAAAAGTCCAAGCAGCTGAATTGTAGCTACCGCGATCTTCACGGGATGCTATCCCTTTTGCGTTCCAACTTAAAAGGCCATTAGCCTCTGAAGAAAAACCGAAACCACTGCAAATCAAAAAAGGATATCGATGATCGTTCGGCCCCATCTTTCTAGCAAGCACGGCAAAGCGATTTTTACGGTCAAGAGCGTTGTAATCACCAGCCGTTTGTTCGTCAGAGCGATACGCTGCAAACTCCGTCTCATTGCGATCAAGCTCAAACAAATGTTTATAGTATCCACCACCCAGAGAAACAGGGGAGTTGCCGGGCTTTTCCCAGCCAAACATCCAGTATAGCAAAGAATCTAAACCGTGATACCGAAGCTTTCCTTCCATAGCATCAACAGAGGCGCTTAAGCCCGTCTGTACAGGCAAATCTTTAAACGCTAACCCTTCGATGCTGTCATCTTCGGCGGTTTCCGAGACACCTTTAGGATTCATTGACGTGTAGGGAAAGGCGTGTCCAGCTCCAAGCTCTAAAATTGTTGAGCCGTTATGTACAAATGAATTGCCGGCTTGCAATCCAGGCATTAACCGGAAAGCCCCTATCTGTTCGTGTTTTATTGACTCTGCCATTTTGTATATCCTTGATTAACTGTTTACGCACTCAAACTGTATAGGAGCGTTAAATGTCATATTTCCGTTATCATATGCAGCGCTTGACACTCCGTTGCGGCCAACTATGCACGCAGGATCAATTCTGCCTTTGTCGTCACTCGACACGGGGGCTTCAGACATTATGAAATTTGGAATCCTTACAATCAGATATGCAGCTGCACCAGCGTAAAACTTAGCCTCTAGTTGGAGCGGCGTTCTTGCATCGGCAAAAGCCTTGAAAGCATCGGTCGTATGTTCCGCAATCTGGAAAGCAAGAGACACCTCAGCCATTGCACTTTTAGGCTGTAGTTGTGTTTGAGAGTTCACGGAATCCATTGCGAAATTCCAGTTGATGCTAAACTCGCAGCTCTTAATACTCAAATTGTCTCCAGCTGCCAGAGCGTCCGCCTGATCCCCTACGCGGAAATAACCATTCGTACCACCAGCATGTTGATGTAAAAGCTCTGTACCGGGGCTTGTTGTGATAGTTGGGAAAGCCGTATCGTCTCGCACTTCTGCAATACAAGATATAGGATCAAAGCTCAACTTAAGCTTCCCGTCCGATTGGCTGGAAAGTTTGAAATTGTTCATCACGATACCAGCGTGCTTGTTTGTTTTAATAGCATCTAAAACGCAAGAAGACATTGACTTTGGATTGCTTGTCATTATTGGCGTGTAAACATTACCGGCCGCAGCCTGTCCGCAAATTTGACGGAGGAACAATGGCAGCGTATTAACTTCTGCATTAACCTCTATTCCAGATCCACCCAAAGAGCGGACACCCTGAAGAGGTAGATTTTTAAAAGCCGTTCCAACATTTGCATCGTCTTCAATCATTGCAAATGACTGCTTAGGCATGGCTCCCATAAAAGGAATCAAATATGTTGGTGCAACATAAACACCATAACTAGATTCGTCAACCAGCGCCATTTTCATTAAGATTTTTTTTGTCTCTGCCATATTATTACCTCAAGTTTAAAGTTCAGTATCTTCAGTATCTACTCTAAAAGAAACCGCTATTGCAGTTGTGTTAACCCCGTCTCTAAATATCTCATACATCGGAATGTCGGAAAATTGTGCATTCGTAAAAACGTAACCATTACATGGATATGTTGCTGTTTTGCGATCTAGAAAAGAATACATCATGCGCAATACAGCAGAACCAATCCTTGAAACATCAATCATGTCTTGTCCGCTCTTGCGATTGTCGGTTGATGTTTTAACGTGCAGCCATATCCCGAAAGTTATATCCCCCGTAATCTCTCTCTGTGAATCATACTCACCGCCCGTTGCACCGCGTTCACCTGGCTCTATAGCAACACAGGGGAAACCGCCATTTTCAAACCTATTATCAAGATCAAAAATTCTGCCAATCTGAACATTATCAGAAGAGAAAACGGCAACGCCGGAATCTTTTATTTCTAGAACCGCGTCTCTTATAGCGATAGCCAGATCGCCAATAGCTGTTTTCTCTGGCACGTCAAAAACTGCCCACGATTTTATTGTGTAAGAATCTTCAGAACTTCCAGTGTCGTTTTCCGCAAGAACTCTATAAGTGTACGATGTGTCAAGCTCAACAGTATCTTCATATTCGTTTACGGTTGATGTTGTTAAAAGCAACGTCACACCGCGATAAAGTTTTATAGTACTAAAGCCAGATCCGCCTTGCCAGCGTATAAGGATTTTACGGAAAGCAGTGTTTGCTGCCGATACTACAATAGCCCCAGGAGCCGTTGCCCCTGCCTGAACCGTTACCGCCCCGTACCTTGTCGCCGTTCCAGCTGTGCTTATAGTGACCAAATCTTTTTGTCCAGATGTAAGCGCTCCAAAAGTAGCATTGACTACCGTTCCGCTTACTATGCTAATTGACGACGCAGCCACGCTACCAAGGGTCACGGCTCCCGCAGTCAGTCCGGCGGCGGAATCAGTATCTGCATAGGTAATAACAATAGTTCCGCCTGTCGTTGGAAGAATATTTGGAACTACGCTTAATATAGAAGGATAGATCACATCGGAGCCTGAAACGCCAGCCGTTTCACCGTATAAAAATCCATTTCTCGGTATTATGTTCCTGCGTGTAGGAACTTTAGCAATCTGATTTAAATTAGCATCTGTAGGGTCGTAAGCTAGTATTGTTTCTCGGCCTATGCGTGGTTTTCCAGTTGTCGTTGTTCTTGGAGTCGGAACATTATAGTACGTAATATTATCAAGATTATAGTTTGATGCTATACCAATTATACCGATAGGTGAATTTTTAATAAGTAAGTTTAATATTGTACTGCTTGTAGCTGATGCGGTTATCGCATTTACTGAAAAGTTATCAAAAAGAGACCCTATAATGTAATTGGTTGCCGCACAAAGTAAGCCTCTTGCTCCGTTTGCTATAATACAATCAGACATACAAGATGCCGATGGTATAGCTACCTGATAATCTCCACCATTATTTCTAATATCAAGAGCATGTAAATTCATTGAATTTAAAGTTCCGCTATACGTAATCCCCCTGTTTACATTATTTGAATAGTTGCCGCGATTAAATCTCCAAATACTAGAACTTTGGATGAAAGAATGTAAACCATGCCGTCCTGCTCTTTTAGAGTCACAATCAGTAAATGTTAAGTGAGTGCTTACAGTTGTTAGTCCTTGTACATTATCTTCAGTGGCCCTATCGAATGTTAGACCTACAAACTCCACGTAAGCACAATCAATTATTTGCAATACGTTTAATAGTGTTGCGTTTCCGTCAAGTATAAATCTATCTGTCATAGACAAAGGATCGCCAGCCGCATTTGTAATTCTGATTGTCGGCATAAATGTCGTTGGTGCACCTTTTAGCCCACTTAACACAATTGGAACTGTTGGTATAACTCCTGTTAGCGTTGGTACGATGTTGAGTATATAATATGTTGCGCTTAATGCAGCAAAAGCAGTATTGATATCATTGTAAGCAGTAGCGTAAGAGTCTCCGTTTCCCCCTGCGCCTGCCGATGGATCATACCATTTATAAGGTGCTGCCATTAGTTAGCCTCCATAACGCCACTAAACTCTTCGGAGGTAAATGCTTCAGATAATGCAACTTTAACAGCTAGTGGGTTTTTATAGGCAAGAGGTTTTATTTCCATAAGTTTTTCCAGAGCGCTATCTTTTATTGAAGTGAAGTTATCAATAGGAATATCAATGATAACTTCTTTGTCTTTTTGGCCATAAGCGCAAGTTGACAAATCGACGGTTACATTTTCAGGAAATAGGCAGTTCCAAACATTGCTATTTGTAATTATTATGTTAGCCGTAACATCTTGCAACATCGGAGTATTGGCTTTATCTTGCGATATATTCACGCCGTCAATAACATCGCCGTCCTGTAGTTGTGGCATTGCCCAGCTGGTAATGTTATAATGGGTCATAGCCTTGCCCTTCCGAGAGATTCGTTAATCGCCTTAAGCGCCTCTTGTGGAAGCTTGGATTCAAAAACACTTTGAAGAGCTGGATAAAAGAACATTCGACCACTTAGCCTTTCCAAATCTAACCGCCTTTTCATGTCTCTAGTTGGCCCTGCATCTTTTACAAAAGCATCTAGCAAATAAGTCATTACTACACCTTGCAGTTGCGGACGTATTTTAAAGTCAAGATGTGAGTTGGAAACATTTAATTTAGTAGCCTGTCTAGCTGTTATGTTCCACTTGCCATGCTGTCTAAAAACGTCTTTAAGAGCGCCCGTTCTTTCCGTTACCTTGCCATTCGTGGAAGGTTGCATCTTATAAAGAGGAACCCACCGCGCTCTTGTTCCTCCACCTTCTTTTGCTACTCGCTGGACAGTCCAAGCATAATACTGAGTTTTGCCCTGCCAAGTTACTTTCTTTATTCTTGCACCTGGCACGTTTCGCGGAATAATATTTTCCGCTGCCTGTCTTTTAATCTCATCCATTACGACTGTAAAATGCTTAAGCAGAGAGAGATTGTATTCTTTCCCTACTTTGTCTAACGCACGAACAAACGCGCCTGCATTAGAATTGACAACTTTTGTTCTTGATACAGCCATAAAGTAGTCCTTGCTAAAATGGAGGCAATAGCAGAATAAATCTACCATTGCCCCCGCTATATAGAATAACTACCTACTTAAGAGAGCGTGCAATGAAGCGCACCCTGCCACAGGCCGTAACCAGCAGCACGGTTTACGTCAACTCCGTACAAATGAGCTTTATTTGTAAACTCATAGTCAGAGCCTTCAGCAAGAGCATTCACGTTCATAGCTGTTTCGCTCTGACGGATAAACGGAGCCACGGGAGCATCAGCACGGAAAAGTAAAAACTTGTCAGTCCATGACGCAGCTGTCAACCTTGCATTAAAGACAGGAGTGATTGTAAGTCCAACATTCTTAAGAACGTTGTCAATTGCAGCACCACCGGAATTAACCATATTCTGAGCGATAGCTTTAGCAGCCGCGCCGAAAATAGTTGCGTTTCCAGCCATGACAACCCAGTTCTTAGCATCTTCGTTGATTGGTTCACCCTGATCGTCTTTGTACGAATAAGAGTAACCGATAGCACCAAAAATAGCCTCTGCCATTTCAGCAGCTGTAGGAGCCGTTGCAGTTCCAACATTAAGAGTGGGAACCTCTGTGGCTGTTAAAAGATTTGTCTGTGTACCAGAATCTCCATCGGCATGCGAAGCTGAAAAGAAAGCATTGCCGTCGTAACACTTGCCAAGAGTTGCACTAGTAGCATTAGTAATCAACTCTGTGATAAGAGTTGCCCAATGTGTATCAGCACGTTTTGCAAGTTCGCCGATTCTCTTAACAAGTTGACCTGTTTTATCTCTACGGAGATCGTTTAGGGCAATTTCAAGAGTTGATTCAAACTCACGATTTACGATAGTGTAATCGTACTCTCTTAACTGCTTGGCAATCCTATTGCCTTTCCACTCGCGCATCTGTGGCACGTTTCCAAGCCATGCGTATTTTTCTTGAGCGGAATTACTAATTGTTTCAAGAGAAAGAGGAGCGATCCACCCCATCTGATCTTTGGCTTCAAGAGCTGCATATATCAGCCCTAAAACCTCTTTTGATGTAATTTTTACCATAATATCAAATACCTTTCTTCTGGTTATACCAGCTGATATGCGTCAACGAAAGCAATAGTGAGGTCTTTAACAGCAGCCTCAACATTAAGAATTTCGATAGACAGGGTTAAAAGTTCATCGTTTGGCAAGTTGGTCACGGCAAGAGCAGTACCAGCAGCACCATTTACGAAAGGAATGACGTTTGTGCCATCATATACAAACGCAAGGTTTACATATGTGTCGTTTACAACAGACACTTCAGCAGCACCAGAAACAGTCTCTGTGTTGTTCTTTTCAACATAAAGTTTAACTTCTGCACTGTCTGTAAGTTTACGGAAAGAAATGTCATCTGTACAGCCAGCAGTGAGAGTTGTATCTGTGATTGCGATACCAACAAAAACAACAGGCTTAACAACATCACTCAATTTTAGGCGTGTTCCGAAAAAGAAAGGCTTTGAAGCGCTATCCAGATAGAACGGTTCGCCATTGAGCTGAATGCTTGATCCATCACCAGCCTTGTCGTTTGTGTGAATGATAATACCGGAATTGTAATGCTCAGACCTTGCAGCACTTATCCCTTTGATGTAATGAGCTGCATCAGAGTCACCGTCAACAACAGTATGAATGAACTGAGTACCTAGAGCGGCACTTGCAGCACCGACAGGAGCTGTACGGAAAGGCATAAACACGCCGTTAGCGTTCATCGACTGTCTGGAAAGATTCACATCAAATTCAACAAGCGCAACGCCTGTAGATACAAACTGAACAACTTTACCAACAGGTGTACGCATTGGAGCGAGCGTGTAGGTATTGTCGTCAATCGCATATACGTAAGCGCCAACCATAAGAGCGTTCACTTTTGGAAGTGCAACCTGAAGAGAATATTTACCCTCTTCACCTCTGAGAGTTTCAACATTCAAAGCACCTGCGAGGCCTAATAGATTGTCTATTTGAGCAACGCAATGTCCAACGAACTTTTCACCGTCTGCAAGAGCTTTAGCGTTACCGTCTACAACAGAAATCATTGATCCCTGATATAGCTTGGTTGCTGCGGTTACGGGATAGCTTGCAGTTCTACCCTCGCCCTTTTTAAAAACTGTGTCTGCTGATGCTGACATAGGTCAGTCCTCCTTTTTATTTGTTATTGTTTCGTTCAAAAGCTAAAAATGATTGTACGTTTCCACCAAAATCAGCACGAACTTTTTCGTCTGCTGACCACTTGTTAAGCGATGCAATAAAAGCATCTTTTCCACCCTTGTCAGTGTAGAGATCAGAAAGCTTTGTATCGGTATCAAATTTTGAAGCAAGAGCAGCTACATCGTTTGTCGCGGCTTCTTGCGTATGGTCAATAGTTGAAGATGCACCCGCCTGAAAGTCTGCCAGCGCTTTTGCTTTTACTGCTTGAGCGTCTTTGAGTAATTCAGTTTTAGCCTCTTCAAGAGATTTTTCCGAAAGGACAAGAGTGCTTGCAAGCTGAATCTGATCAGCACTTGCGGCTTCAAAGATTGATTTAACTCTTGCTTTTTCGTCTGCCTTTGCCTTGTTTCCGGCTTCAACAGCCTTGGCTTCAAGGGCTTCTTTTCCCTGCTCTGTATTTTCAGCTTTTCCGGCTTCTTTTCCGGCTTCAAAAATCTGATTGTAAACAACCTGATTCTTTTCTTTAAGCTGTTCAACAGATGCTTTTTCGAGCGATGTGCCGAAAATTTCCATTTGAACTCCTTTTTTTGATTTATTTTCACTAACCTTAAATGTTCCTGTTTGTTTATCCAAGTAACCTATGGCGTCAATCAACCCATTGCTTAGTGCATCGGATGCAAAGAACACCTTAGCTTCTGCCATGTCTTTCTTTACAACTTCAACATCAACACCGCGATTTCTTGCAATGTCCGATACAAACGTTTCATACATTTTATCAACCCGCTCCTGAAGAACGGATCGGGCTTCAGGTGAAAGCTCTTCGAACTGATTGCCAATAGCCTTGTATTTTCCGGCTTTTATAACAGACATCTTAAGTCCAAAGCTTTCGTAAAACTTTGATGCATCCATATGTACGGAATAAACGCCAATGCTTCCTATGTTGGCACCTGGAGCGGCCATAACCATATCAGCTGCACTGCCATAGTAATAAGCAGCGCTTGTCATAAGTCCGTTTGTATATGAGATAAGCGGCTTCTTACCACGCGCTTCAAAGATTGCATCCGATAGTTCTTTAGTACCGTCAACCGTACCGCCGGGACTATCAATGCTGAAAACGACTGCATTCACAGCGCTATTGGAAAGGGCATGATTCAGAGTGCTTAAAATCTTTTCAGTAGAGCGGACACCAAAAAGCTCATCATAAATGTCAGTTGCTTTTTGTGTTTCGCCGTTGACGTCTATAATTGCAAAGCCATTTACAATGTCATATTCGTATCGACCTTCTTTATTTGCTGTTACAGACCTATTATAAACATTGGTTTCCTTGGCGTTTTCTGGTAATCCAAAACTTTTGGCACGTATAAAAAGGGCGTTAAGAGCCTCTTCTTTTAAATACCATGATTCAGATCCGGCTCTTTCAACAAGCCTTTCAATCATATTGTTAGTCATTTAAACTTCCCTTCTCTAAATCAACAGTTTTGGCACCGTCCGCGTCACCTACAGCCATAAATTCAGAAACGCCATGCTTTGAATAAATCTTTTTCTTTTCCGCGTAGAACTTGGCTTTCTCTTCAATTATCTGGAAAGCGTCCTCGTTGCGTTCAGCAGCTTCACGTTGTGGAGAAGATAAGTCCCCTGCAATTCCTTTAAGAGCGGCATTAGTTTCCTTTACGGCATCGATATAACCCCATGCAGGCCAATCAACACGCACATTAAGTATCTGTGGTGTGAGTTCTTTAGCCGCTGGAATCAGCCCTTTAAGCCAAGCTTCTTTGATTCTGGTTGCAAGATATCGCATCACAAAGTCATTCTCTAAATGTGAGCGCCAGCCCTTAAGCATTTTTCTGGCTTCAAGTATGCCACCACGGTATGAACTGTAATTGATTTCGGATAGGTCAAGGAATAAAACAGGGTATGGAATACGCACCTTCATTGCCAAGAACTTGCAAAGCCTTAAAAGGATAGGCTCTACTTCGGCGCCGTTTCTTTTGGGGTCTAATAGATCTATGCTTTCGCCTGTACGCAATGGTAACATCGTACCGGGCTGCATCTTTGAATATCGATAACCATATTTATCTGTAAGTTCCTTTGAGTCTGATGCATCAGTGCTTAAGCCCTCATATATTTCTTCAGGATTGTCCGATTTAATGACACCCATAATACAGGCGGCGGCTCTCATGCCTACGATCGTCACGTCAAGCAAATCTTCCATGTCCTTAAGAAGTCCGATACAAGATGAAAAGATTGGAACCTGTCTTGATTGCCCTGGACGCTCAATACCAACCGGACGTTTCATAAGCCATGAAGAAATTCTTCCAGCTTTTTCACGTTCAAAAAACTTAAAGTTGTCTTGTGCTATATTTACCGAATACCCATACTTATGTTCCTGTTCGGATAATCCAAGCTTTCTAACCCAGTAACCAGATATCTTACCAGACAGTGAATATTGAACGCCATGCCTGACGGAATCATTTTTCATTCCTGATGGAGTTAAGATTCTATCGGCTTCAATTATATCAACAACCGTTTGAACTCCTTCAACAGGACGGGAAGCGTCAAGAGGGAGTGTGACAAGCACGTCTCCGTCGTCACATTCAGCACCAACAATATTATTGCAAATCTGTGTAATGCTTTTTTCACCTGTGACATCGCAGCCATTAATCGATTCATCGATGATTGCCTGCACTTGGTCGCGTAAAACATCATTGTCGGTAATACTACAGCGACAAACAGGGCCTTCACCTACGATCATTTGCTGCAAGGCAATAATTGTACCTTCAGCAATAGGGTTATCTTTTGAAAGTTGACGGCTTCTATAACGTAAAGTTGGAAGATTATTCCATAGTAGTTCCTGATCTGCCGTCTCGCTAGATACAAGCCAATCGGAATTATATTTATCAGACCTTGCACCACGGTAAGCGTTACCAAAAGCAGAGCGCCCTGGACTCATAACGTCCGAAGCTTTTTCTTTGCCGGTACCGGAAATAAAAGAATCGGCAATGTGCTTAACAAGATTAATCTTATCTTGCACCGGCAAAGAAGACACGCTCTTACGATAATCCCTTTTTTTCTTGCTCATGAGCGCCCTCCATATCCAATAGGCAGAAGCATTCTACGAACGCCCCCACCGCCATTTGATTCAATGGCCGCTTTTTGTTCGAGATATTTTAAGTGGATATGAATATCTTCGTATCGCTTGAATGTTACTGTTTGCCCGTCACCCTTAGTAAATCCAGCCTTGAGCATCATGTCCGATGGTTGATTTGCTAAAGCGTCTTTGAATCTTGTTAGCTCAGCTGCCCAGGTGGTAAAGCCCATTATAGAGCCTCCCTATAAAACAAAAACCCGTGCTCATTTAAGCATGGGTTTAGAGAGAGAATGTGAGAACAAAAAAGTTTAGCCACTTAGCAATGACCTTTCTTCACTGCTCTCAAGTCTCTCTACTGGCAATTTATGGTATAATTATTATAAAAACAATAGCTTGACTGAAATTGACCACATTAAATTGATTTTGACCACATCTATCTATTTCCCCACCAATCCCCATTGGCCATAGATCTTGATTGGCTGGCTTTCCGGTGTGCATCAAACGGGTCGCTGGCTTGCTGCGGGTTTTGCTCTTGCTCTCTCATAACCGCCCGTGTAATCGACTCTCTTTTAGGGTTCAAGGTAAAGGCAGGGTCTCTTAGTCTGGCACGTAAAGATCCTATTCCAGACATCGGGATATCAAGAGTAGCAAAAGCATAAGCCGATGCATATCGCAAATGGTCTGCACCTCTTGACAGCCACTTCCACGTGATAGCGCCGGTCTTTGCATTCTGATCTTTGAGCTTTGCCTGATTAACGAATTGCTGAAGAAACTCCCCCGACACATTGCTTGGCAAATGGAATTTTTCACCGCTTGCAACAGACTCTGTTTCGTTCAAATATTCTTCAGTCCTGATATTATAGTGGCTTTCTTGTTTTGAAAATATTACAGATCGGTTTTGATTGTTACGCCCCTTGATAGCTACTAGCTGACGAACCCTGCGAGTAACATCATAAACCTCTTTGGTTCTGTGACCGCCGGAATCCCATGCACCTATAACGAACTTCCATTGCTGCCCGTCTTCACCTATGTAGAGTTTGTTTACAAGATTAACAAGCATAGAGTCTTGAAGGTCAACAGCGTTTGTGGTATTCATGTCACACGGAATAAATAGTTCATCGACTAACCAGCACTCGCAACTATAGCCAAAACCATAAACTACGCCATATATCCCATCATCCTGAGTGTCCGCGCCTGCAACCAATACCTTCACACCACGCGGAACCGTACCTATTTTATAATCAGCTCTTTTAATTTTAAGACTATCGGTTGAATTTTTTGTCAACCCTTCTTTCCAGAATTTAGAACACCATGCCTGTATGAAGTTTTTATAATCATGGGGTTTATCTTTGGTCTCAATATATTCATCCCAAATTCTGTCAAAGCTCCTGAATGGTGAAACCATTGAATCCCATCGAAAGCAAATCTTTTTAGCAAACGGTATCGGCTCAATCGTCTTTCCGTTGTCGTCTATTTCCCATTTATCCGGTGCGTAAACTCCTAAATTGTTCCACGACCGCTTAAAGTCCTGGCTGGTAAATGGCTGCATACAATACTTGCAGCGGCATTGCGGACGTGTTTCTTCATCAATCAGCTTCATATGGGTAAAAAAATCAAGCCTCTGATATTTACCACAGTGTAAACAAGGCACGTGCCACCACAACTCAAGAACGCCAGGCATTGTCAACTTTTCCCAAAGCAGATCGCCCTCTGTACTTGGAGTTGAAACAAGTAAGCCCTGCGCCATACCCATATTCATATAAGTTGTCATTCTATCTTCACCAAGCTTCAAGGCGTTGGATTCCTTACCAATCGTCAACTTAAACAACCGCACTTCATCCCATATCACATAGCGCTTAGGGAAAGAGTTCAATGATGCGATTGAGTTTGACCAAGCCGGATAAATGGTCATCGAATCTAATTCGATACCATCCTTTGAAACATCACGAAGCTTTTTTATCCTACCTTTAAGAGATTCTGTCTGGTCAATCATGCCGATAATTTTATCTTCCATGATTTTCTTAGTAGTCTCTTCATCAGGGCCAACATACAACAAAGGCCCCGGATCTTGATCCGCTGCATACGCAACACGCGCTTGAGCTACAACGGTTTTAGCGCTTTGAGTAGGAGCAATGCACATCAACATTTCAATGCGTAAATCAGAGAAACAACTTATGGGCTGCTTAATATATGGGGTAAGAGTAAGGTCTATCTTGCCCTCAATGTTGTCCTTGGTCTGTAGCTTGATTGTTTGAACGTGATCTAATGGATCGATAGGAGAGCTTATAGTTATGGCCGCAAGTTCCCTCGATGAATATTTAACGCCGTCAAAAGTTTTAGGCTTAAGTTTTTTACGCTTTATCTTTTCCACTATCTTCATCCTTGAAATAAAGTTCTGGATCTTCCGATACCTCTTTTGCCCACTCTTTGTTTTCAGCTTCTTGTTTCAATAATTCAGCTGCCTCTCTGAACTTCATAACCATAAGCTTTTCAGCATCCGTAGCTGTAGGACAGCCAACCAATTGAGGGGCCGCTTTCTTAATGGCAAATTGTATCATGTTCATCGCAGCCGATAATATTCTAGTTGAGCGATCTTCTGCCTTATCTTTTGAAATCCATTGCCCCATTCGTATCTTGTTTTTAATGTCTTCACCAATAATTCTTTTGCGCTTTAATTCTTTGTCAACGTCATTCTCTTCCCCTCCCGCTTTTTTTTTCCACAGGAAACGCAATACTTTCCGCAAGTCATAAAACCGAAACTGATAGTTTCCCTCCCTTGGTGGAATATCCCCAGTTTTAGTCTTGACCTGAATTTCCTTTTCGGTAATACCAAGCATATCGGGCATATCAGAAGCCGGGATTATGTAAAAATCATCCTTAAGCCATTTACGAATTGACCCACGTTCAACACGCCGGTGCTCTTGTAGGTCTCGCAAGAAAGTAAGGATGTGATCCTTTTCATCTTTAGAAAAGTTTTTGAGACTATATTCGATGTCTTGCTTAGAATGGGATGCCATTTTATTTTATTTTTTTGGGTTGAATGCCTGTCATTTCCGACCAGCGCTCTAGTGTAACCGCCACGTATTGCGGATCAATTTCTATTGCTCTACAACTGCGCTGTGTTTTTTCGCATGCGAGTATTGATGTACCACTTCCAGAAAACGGCTCATATATAATGTCGCTCTTGTCTGTATGGTTCTGTATTGCGTTAATGTAAAGTTCAATAGGTTTCATTGTAGGATGCAAGTCGCAGGCTCTCGGTTTATCGCAAGTCCAAAGTGTTGTTTTAAAATCACCGGCCATAATTTTTTTATGTTTCTTTCCCCATGTAAATAAAATCGGTTCGTGCTGATAGTCATAATCCAACATCCCCATTGAAAAAGTCGGACTGTTTTTAATCCAGTTTAATATGTGGCGGACTTCAAGATCGGCTTCCATCATCATCACCATCATCATACCAAGCCCTCCGCCCTGCGGACTGCAAACAAAAACCGAACAATCATCCGCCATGTGTTGTTTGCATAAAGTGAAAACTTTGAGTAGCATCGCCTTAAGTTCGGGAACGCTCATATTATCACCGGCAATGTTTTCAGTTACCCTTCCCGACTTATCCACGCCATCTAGCATTTTATTTTTATCTCCAATACCCACGCCATATGGTGGATCTGTAAATATCAAAGTTGGTTTGTCGCCTTTAAGTACAGCCGAAACCGTGAGTTCATCAGCGCTGCTACCACAAATAATTCTATGGTTTCCAAGTTCGTAAATGTCGCCAACGCTCACGCCCCATTTTTCTTGAATCTTTTTTGATGGGGAAAGTGATTCTTCATTTTCAGACGTGTCATGCTCCTCACCGTAACCGGCAATAAATTTATTGAAATCAATATCTCCTAATTCTATCGTTTCGTTCAATGTACCCATTTCAAGGCAGGCAGTTTTGATAAACTCATAAAGTCCTTCGTCCGTAACTTTGCCATAAGCCCCGACCGCAAGAAGCAGTTTATGTTTCGCCTCTTTTTCATCTTTCGCATCAATCCACACAACCGGAAGCTCTGGCACCTGCCAGCCCTCTTTCTGCATTTCTTTAAGTGTGGCAACTCTTTGGTGGCCGTCAATACTCCAACAGTGCGCACCGTCACGCCAAATAAAAAGAGGAAACGAAAACCCAAAATCGATTATTGATTTTTTAAGTTTTGCAAAGGCCTGTTTCGACAAGGTTTTCAAACTCCCCTGGAAAGGCTCAATCTTAGTAATCGGCAATGTCGCCGCCCCCGTACACGTGACCCGAACAATCCTGTCTGCCATAAAACCCCCTTGTGGACTATGCAAAATATGCCTAGTGCCATACCTTTGTGGATAACTTTCGCCCCCGAAACCTTGGGGGGTCGATCAAATTTGCGTAAAATTCGCGTACTCCTCGTGGCAAAAACAACCACCCGGCAATATTTGCCCAGGGAAGTACCTATTCTCTTTTTGAAAGCCGTTACACATCTGCATCACCTCATGACCCTCCCCATGTGCCGTACCTGTGTCATGACCGCGCCCCTCTCTCTGATAGCGGTGAGTCCTCGCTCGTACTGAGACATGGATATCTGTGCCTCGTATCGTATGCGTGATGCTGAGGGCTGTACGTGTGGTGCGTTGGGTACGGACATGCTACGTAGTATCCGTTGTATCTCTACCCGTGCCCTCATGCCGCCCCCTACAGCTACGACCTGACAGTCTCGGTCATAAACTACCCCTACGCGCACGCCCGAAGAGTACGAGCAAAGATGTTTTATACGCATACCGTCAACTCCTTATGTTCGCCACATATCCAATCCTTTCTAACTGCTGGATATGAAGCAAGTATGTCGGTATGGTTGCGAGTGGGCGGGTATCTACGACACAGACCAAAGGGCTTATGCGTACTGCGATAGATGCAGGTTTCACAGCTTTGGGCCGTATCTTCTTGCGGTTTGTCGACTGCAACCTCATCAATAGTTTTAGTTGTGACTGCTATCTGATTTTCTGACTGCGTAGCGCTGGCTTTTACGGTAAGACCCCCATCGCGGTCGTGGTATCTGTTATTATGCTTTGACATCTTCCCTCCTCTTTTTCATCTCTTCCCCCTCAAATCTTTCACGCATATAAACTACTATTGCTGATATCATTTTTTACCTCTCTTAGTTTTACTTGCTTCTGCCTCGCAGTCCCAACACGCCCAGTGTGTAGTTATGCCAGACCCTACAACGTCCCCGGCTGTACCAAGTTCTTTTCCACACTGTGTACACAGCGGTTTCTTTGATTGTTTCCATTGTGCAAATCCTACGGCTAATTGCATTTCTTTTAACGCGGCGTAATTTGCGCTTACTTCTTTCTTGATAGTTGCTTCACGTTTTTGCGCTTCAAGCAGGCGCTCAATTTCCGATATATTAACCGTGCAAAATTCGCACAGTCCACTCATGTCCGCTATCGTTCTATCTACCATTTGAAGCCGTATTTTGTTTGGTTCTTTCTCATTATACCAATACTCTATACCCTGCCACGTTATCTTATCTTTGCCAACAACAAGCTTGTCAAGGTTCGGGGTTATATAATTCGGGGTAATACCTAAATGCTCAGCAAAACTTTCGGCACCTCTTTCTCTAATCGGATCAGGTGAAGCCTCGTTTTTCTCTTTCCAAAACTTATCAAACGCTTTTTTCTGCCGCCTTTCTGCCGCAAAAATAATAATCCAAAAACTCACTATCACTATCAATGCACCAGCACCTATACCTACAAATCCACTAACAATCTGACTCATGACTTTATCCTTTTGTTTATTTTTACCCGTTTTGTTTGTTTACTTTTTTTAATTGGCAACTGCTTTATTAGCGATATGCTTACAGGTGTCTGATTATGTAGCCCCTCTCTCGCAAACCAATAATCATTAGAATCATTTAAAAATACAAGAATATTTATAGTTGCTTGACCTGTAATCATATCCAATTCAGTTTCCTGAATTCGCCCCATAATGCTTTTCCCTGCACCAGTAGGACACTTTTTTGCAAGATTACTCATAGTAATTTCTTTCCTTCCCATCATTCCCCCCTCATTATGTTAAGTGCTTCTTGTTCCGATCTTGCAACTCTTCATAATATTTTGCCTGTAGTGGACTCACTTACCCCTCCCTTTCTTTGTTTCAATTATCTTTCTTTCCCCTGGCTTAACTTCTCTCCCCTTATCGTTAATCCACGCGCAACGCTCATATCCACGCTTCCAGCTTCTAACGCAGTGCTTTGTGCATATATCGGCGCTCTCTGAATGCTGACAATCTTTACCGCTGCATGGACAATACATTTGCTACCTCCGGCACTGGCTTAACCCTCACTATCGCACCGCCCTTACGACATGAACAATCCTTATCTGTACAACGGAAATAGTAGTCGCTGTTTTTGCTATTGTTGTGTTCAGCGGGTGATCCGCATTTTTCACAGTATGACATTAACGCGCTCCCCTTTTTATAGCAACATCATACTGCCAGCTACGCCCCCAGAACATCATTACGGCATCGCGTCCGTGCTCGGAGGTTTTTTGTGTCCATCCGGTTAATCTCGCAAACGCAACAGGATCGTTTTTGGTTTTGTTTCCTTTACGTGGAGGTACGGCAATGTATTCGATTTTGTTTCGATACATCCACTCCATAAGTAAAGATGCGTCTCGTTTATTTTTACCGACGCCCTGTGAAATTTTACCGCGCACCGCATGGCTTAATCCCTGGAATTTTGCGTACAACGATTTATTAACGTTTGGGTTTTCTATATAAACCAAAACGGCCAGCCCAGATTCTTGGTACTTTTCTAGTGTGCCTATGATATCCCAAAAAGTTGTCGTAATTACAGCGCTCAAGTGTCCATCGATTGAAATAGCTAGTCCTTTTGATGGGTCGACTCCGATAATTATCACAAACCGCCTCCTCTCATAAGTATTTGAAAATAACATTTACCGCCCATCATTTACCCCCTTTAATTATTATCAGCTCTTGACGTGCTTCAGCTATCTCTTTCGCAAAATTTTTATTATACGCTATGTGGTTCTCGTTGTTAAGCTCTTCGTTAATTTCTTCTAAGTGTCGCAAACACTTTTCAATGGATAATGTTTTCATTGGCTTTGTTAGTTGCTTTGTTGCGCTGCCTTTAATTTTCTTTATACATTTTGGACACAAGCACTTATTAGGAGAAACATAGACCGTAGAACATCCATTGCACTTCCACTCTTCACAATTAGTCCCTTGTATATGTCCTAAATATTTTATTTTGTCAAGTCCAATAGTTTTCTCCATATCCTCTATTCTCTTCTCTATTTTCCTTTTAAGCAAAAATGTTTTTCTTATTTTTGTGAATATTTTTTCAGCATCCTTGACTTCCATTTTTTCCTCCTCGAAAGTTTACTTGCGTTCTGTCTTGCACAAAATGTTATTGCATCTAAGTTTTAGCATGATGCCGTTTTAATGGCATTCATGCTATTGTTGGGCGTTGTTGCCCACAGTGCTAGGGATGGCACTCTTAATTTCACATGGTGTTACTACTTCAATATCAAAAGTCCTTGTTACTTCCGATGTATAGCTTAGGATTGAACCACACTCGCCGCATTCATAATCTTTGCTTTCGTCTTTCGCTTCCCACGAGTCATGATTTTCACAGCCACATACAGGACATTTTATATAGGGCTCATAGTACAATTCTTTTTCATCCATATTTATATTGATAGGCTTCAAAAAACCAACATTCTGCTTTAGTAGTGCGCTTGCTATTTTGTATTTTTTGTCACCGATAGATACTATGTCTCCAAACTCTACATCATCTCGCTCACACAAGATATGAGCAGAAGATGGGTCGAAGTTTTCAGTGTAAATTATGTGTTTGTCTTGTGGTCTCAGTATTAGCTTCATTGTCTCTTTCCTTTCTTCTTAGCGCCACTCTTAATTTTATTTTCTGCCTTTGCATTTTTCTCTGTCTTCATTACATCCTTTACATGGGTCTCCTTGTGCATTCACTAATCCAAAACAAATTTGACCAGGAAGAGTACAGGTTTTTGGCACATAACCTTGACGAATACATAAATCTAACATGATGTCTTTTTCCATAATTCCTTTCTTTGTCTTGTGGTGGTTTTGCGTACAACGTTTGCCGCTTTGTGAAGCGTACTAGTTTTATAAAGCGGCTGTTGAGTGCTGTTGTAAATCGCATTCCATATTATTCCTGCGCGGCGATTCTTTTTCCGTACTCCAGGCCGTACAGAAACATACGGAAAGCATTGTTTGTCTCACCGTGCTGATACCAGTTGCCAACAGGTGCGTTTATTTCTTTGTCAAACCGATAACGGCCAAACCCATAGTTAGAAACTGTTCTCTCGAAAAACTCGACCGCTTCGTACCACTCTTTTGATTTTGGTTTCATTTTCTTCTCCTCGCCGCGCCTATAATAAATTGTATTGTCTTGGCGCGAATTAAATTTCCTACAACGTATCTGCTATGGTGAAGTTGCGTACTCGCAATTTGGGTCGGAGCTTGCGGAAGCAAGCGTAGCCACCATAGCTTTTGTTGGATGCTGTGCTTTTGCGCGTGCCTTTGGTTCTTTCTTAACCATTATTTTGAAATAAATTGTTTTTATGTCATACCCTCTTTTCTCAAGTTCCTCGACAAAGGAATCGTCAAATTTAATACCTATATCTGCACCAATGTCAATGCTTGGTCTTTTGCTACATAAAACATTATTGAGTAAAGCCCCATCACACCGTCTTGGATAGCGGAACAGAATATCCTTTTGTCTTTTATCCCACATTGCTGATAATGAAAACTTCCCCATCTTATTTCCTTTCGAGTGTGAAACACGCGCTACTGTCTTCGCGCAAAACAATTGCTTACAACGTATCAGGCATGATGCCGTGTTCCTGCATGGCAATCATGCCGTTGTTGTGTGTTGTTTGAGCGATGCAACCAGGGATGGTTGCTCTTCTGCCTCAATTATATCCTTCATAGTTATTCCCGAACTCCCACTT
>Ga0316608_1000188_pt1 | contig 32902 bp, 24 predicted proteins | sample MIS2016152B_MG_FD_207673 | JGI IMG/M metagenome (GOLD analysis project Ga0316608, IMG submission 207673) | Microbial mat bacterial communities from Middle Island sinkhole, Lake Huron, Michigan, United States - MIS.2016.152B | ecosystem: Environmental > Aquatic > Freshwater > Lake > Sediment... | reverse complement strand
CATCAAAAATTATTTTTTGAGTTTTTGTTATTTCGTTCAAAAACGGTTTTTGTTTTTTTATCGTAGTAATTTTAATTTTTTGAAGTTCCGCAAAAATTTCTTTAACTGTAAATTTTTTGAATAAGTCTTTTTCTTGCATTGTTTTATTTATTGCAGAATATAGGATAAGTGCCAAAAAATTTATAAATGTTTTGGCTTCTACATTTGTTTGACTGTGAACTCTTAATCTATTACCATCCATTTCATTTTTAATATTATCAAATATCTTTTCAGCCATATCTTTTTTTCGATAGTAATTTAAAACGGTATATCTGTCTAATTCGGTACTGCTTAAGGTTATAAAAAAACCCATTTTTGATAAAACTGTTTTTAAGTTCGTTTCATTTTTAATTATCTGTTGCGTTTTTTCATTGTATTTGAAATATATAGCATTTTTTCCAAGTGTTTCTTTGGAAAATTTATTGTAAAGTTTTCTGGTGGAAAAAATCTTTTCTGTATGCAGCTTTTCAATCTCTAAAATTTTATTTATAAATTGTTGGTTTTGTTCAACCTTTCGTTTGTCATTAAAATATATATGCGTATTATATTTATTCTTTCCTATTTCTATTATATCTGATTTATAGTATAATATATCATTATCGTATTGGAAAGCATTCATTGGTGAACAGATTGTTTTACTGTGTTTTTTTACCAAATTTTTTACTTTTTTCAAAGTATAAGGTACTGGCATTATGAACTGCATTTGCTGATCATGTAATTCATTAATATTTTTTTCGCTATAAAAACCTTTATCCGTTACTAAAAGTATTTTATCTAAACTAAATATATTCAAGTAATTAACTGTATTTTTCAATGTTGTCACATCGACAATACTTCCTGGAAATAAACGATAATAAATAGGCAGTCCGCTTGCTTGACAACTAACTACCCCAAGATTAATTTGGGGTAAATTTTCATTATCACGATTGTACCCCCATTCTACGAAATCAATATTTTCAGAAAAACTTGATAAAGAGGTTATATCATAATAAATTACATTTAACGGCGATAATTGTTTTGTCCAAAATTCAAAAAATCTGAATTGTTCATTTTGCATACTTCCTATTTGTTCGAAAAACCTTGAAATAGAAGGTGAATCTAATCGTTTACAGCAACTTAAATAATTTTCATCATACCAATTTTCAAATAAATACATCGGTTCTGCTTCTATAATTTGATAATAAATTATCGATAATAATTCGTTGTAATGATTGGGAAACACTGCTTCCAATATTTTTTTCAGATTTAGTTTTTTACTTATTTCATCTAGAAAAAATATATTTCCATATTTTTTTGAAATAAAATTCGAAATATCCTCAATTTTTACACTTTTTTCTGAAGGTTTTCTTCCTAAATATTTTCTTCTTTGACGAGATTGTTTCTTGTCTTTATCATAATAACTTTCAACCTCATACAGGTATGTTCTGCCTTTAATTATTTGCTCAACTTGAAATGCCATATAGTAAGACTTTATTATCAACTTTGTATGGTGCAAAAGTAATATTAAAATCAATACTTTATAATATTTTATACATAGTTATTAACTTTTTATTACAGACTTTAGGATATAAATGTTATGCCTTATTGAATAAAACATACAAGCGATTTAGATATATTGAAAATAAAATATAATTTTGCTTTTCATTAAAACAAGATAAATTAATGCAAGAAACAGATTTTATAACATTTCAGAATTACGTAAACGAATTTATTAAAGGTGATGAAAAAGGTGAAGCACAAATTTTTCTTGACCATTTCTTCATAGCGCTTGGCTACCCAAAAGGGTTAAAAGGTGCCGGTGCAAATTGTGAATTTAGAATAAAGGACGATAAGAAAAATTCAACAAAATTTGCGGATTTAGTCTGGAAACCGATTGTGTTGATTGAAATGAAAAAACGCAATTCTGATTTATCCTTACATTATCAGCAAGCATTCGATTATTGGACCAAACTTGTACCCAATCGCCCACAATATCTGATTTTATGCAATTTTGACGAATTTTGGATTTATGATTTAAATGTTCAAGTATATGAACCTCTTGAAAAAGTAAGAATTGAACAAATACATGAAAAAAGTGAAGTATTTGCATTCATGTATCCCAAGCCACGAAATCCAATATTTAACTACAATAAAGAAGAAGTAACAGAAAAGGCAGCATATTTTGTGTCTTTTATTTATCGTTCAATGATTAAAAGAATTGAACCTGATATCGCTTTAAAATACTGTATGCAAATGGTTTTAACAATGTTTGCAGAAGATGTAGAGTTACTTCCAAATCATATTTTTACCCGATTAATTAAAGATTTATTGAATGAACCTGGCGAAGGTCCTGATACCGTAACAAAATCTTATGATTTGATAAGTGGGCTATTTACCGCAATGAATACGGAAGGCGTTGCAAATGGTGGAATGTACAAGGATGTGGAATATTTTAACGGTGGATTATTTGATAAAATTTATCCAATTGAACTCACAAAACATGAATTAACACTAATAGACCAAGCCGCATCGTACAATTGGAGGAAGATTAATCCTGCAATTTTCGGTTCACTATTTGAATTTGCTTTGGACGCAAAAGAAAGACACAAATTGGGCGCGCATTATACTCACGAAATAGATATAAAAAAAATAGTTGTACCTGTAATTGTTCGACCTTGGTTAGAAAAAATTGAAAAGGCAGAAAATCTAAATGAATTATACGCATTCCTTGAAGAGTTGTCTAATTTCAAAGTTCTTGACCCCGCTTGTGGAAGTGGTAATTTTCTTTTTGTTGCATTTAAAGAAATGAAGCTACTTGAAAAAACAATACTACAACATATAAGAGAAAAATCAACAAAACCAGCCGATGCAAAAAGACTTGTGAAGTTTTTAATGGAATATAAATATGTGACAACTAATCAATTTTTTGGTATTGATATTAAACCATTTGCTGTTGAATTAGCAAAAGTTACCCTAATGATAGCAAAAGAATTGATTTGGCTTGAAACAAAAGAAAGTCATGACAATAAAGATCAACCTTTGCCTTTGGAGAATTTAGATAAAAATATTATTTGTACGGATGCTTTAATAAATGAAGAAGGGAAAGAGAAAATTTGGCCAGTTGTAGATTCAATTATTGGAAATCCGCCGTATCAGAGTAAAAATAAAATGCAACAAGAATTTGGTCGTGATTATGTAACAAATTTAAGAAAAATTTATCCGCAAATTTCTGGTCATGCCGACTTTTGTGTTTATTGGTTTTACAAAGCTCATAAATATTTAAAACATAATTGTTTTGCCGGTTTAGTCGGAACAAATACTATTAGGGAAAATTTTAGTAGACAAAGTGGTTTAGATTATATAGTTAATAATAACGGAACTATTATAAATGCTGTTTCTTCTCAACCATGGTCTGGTAAAGCAGCCGTTTCAGTTTCTATTGTAAATTGGGTAAAAGGACAATTTGACGAAAAAAAAACATTATACTATCTGAATAATAAAAACGAATGGAATATCTATGAATTAGAAAACATAAATAGTAGTCTGAGTTTTAAAACAGATGTAAAAATTGCGCAAAAAATAAATTGTAATCAAGAACCTAAAACTTGTTTTCAGGGACATACACACGCTTATTGTGGTTTTTTACTTTCTACGAATGAAGCAAAAAAACTAATTGAAAAAAATCAACAAAATAAAGATGTAATAAAACCATTTTTAATTGGTAACGAATTAGTTGGAAATATAAATTCACAACCTAAAAGATTTGTGATAGATTTTTCGGAACATAACGATTTACCAAGTATTCAAAATTACAGGGATATATATCCTATAATTGAGAAAAAGGTATTACCAGAAATTAGCAAAAAAGCAGAAATTGAACGAAAAGAAACAAATAAGTCAGGGCCAAGACAAAATCATTTAAATCGGTGGTGGCAGTTTTGGGCTGTCAGACATGAATTAATGAAAACCTTGAAGGGTAAAAAAATGTATATTGCAGGTTCAAGAGTTATGCTTCGGCCAATATTTGAATTCATTTGTACTGATATTGTTCCAAATGATAAAATTATTGTATTTCCATTTGATGATTATTATTCTTTTGGTATAATTCAATCAAAAATACATTGGGAGTGGTTAAAAGCCCAATGTACAACATTAGAAAGCCGATATAATTATAATTTAACAATTTGGGAAACATTTCCGTGGCCTCAAACGCCAACAATTAAACAAATTGAGACTATTGTAACTATAACGAAAGATTTGCACATTGCTCGAAATGAAGTTTTAAAAAACGGAAAAATATCTTTACGAGAATTATTTAGAACTTTTGAAAAACCTGGAAAAAATAAAATTAAAGAATTGCATGATAAGCTTGATTACGCTGTAATTGAGGCTTATGGATTAGCTCCAAGTAGTGATATTTTACAACAATTGCTTGCTTTGAATTTAGAATTAGCTGAAAAAGGTAAAAATAAACTAAAAATACAAAAGCCTGGTATTCCTGATTATTTTACAAACAAGCATAATCTAATATCAACAGATTGTGTTTGTTTTGATACAAATATTAATAACAAAATGACAACATGATGAAAAACAAAGATAAACCATTAAAGCAATATTTGTCATGATAAATATTGCTTTAATGGTTTGAAAGTAAGTTTTATCACGTATTTTTGCTTAATGCTTAATAACAAAAGTAATAATTTAAAAGAAGGAGATGAAATTTATGAGTTACAAAAAACCAATAATTCTGGCACAAAGTACTACACAGTTCGCAGAATGCCGTCCAAATAGTAAGCCGAGTGGCAGACCATGTAAGCCACCAAAACCAGGTGGACGTTAATTAACAATTTATTCAGGTGGCGATGTTTTCAAATATAACACGCAGCCTGATTATTAAAAAGACATTGTTATGTTTTTCAAGCAAAAATCAAATGTTATATTCAGAAACTATGAGACTTTTGGATATATCACGGACAATAGAAATTTCGGATATAAACTAACGAATGGAAACGAAAACAATATTGGTGACAAAATTATATCGGAAAGTGGAGCTGTTTTTTTGTCTGTTTTAGATAGAATACCCCAAACTCTTGATGAACTTTAAAAAAAAAAAATAAAAAAGCAATTTGCAGATGTTGACACTAGAATTATAAAGAATGATGCCAAAGAATTTTATGGCATACTTGAACAGGAAGGATTTATTGTTTCTGGGAAAACTTTTCAAGAGTGTAATAGAAAAGACACGAGATTTTCGTACAAAATATTTGAACCAGAAAAAATAAAAAAGGATTTATCGTCGACTATAATTCATCCTGAAAAAACTACGCATGATTTTTTAGAAGAATACTTTAAAGACAAACCTCAACCTACAAATTTGCACATAGAAATTACAAGCAAGTGTAACGAAAGATGTATATATTGCTATATTCCAAATGATAACAAAGTTAGTTGTATTGAACCTGATTTGTTTTATGATATTTTAAAGCAATGTAAGGATATGAAAATATTGCATTTGAAGTTAAGTGGTGGTGAACCATTCTTCCAACGAATGACATTAATAAAATAGCAACAATTAATACCGATGATTTTAAAAATATTTCAGAAATTGAGCTAATAGACTTGGATAAGTTTGAAGACAAATGATACAGGCAGATATCATGCCACATAGCAAACATTCTGGTTTTCTGTCTGTTAACTCAAATTTTGTACTTTCAAACGAGGGTTTGTCTGCCACACGAGTGATTACTTTTAAACAATCAGAAAGCCAGTATGTTGCATGTGGCTATCCGTTATGCATAAATTTTTTGTCATTTTTGCAAAAAACGAAAGCAAATGAGCAAATTATTCTTCATGCTCAACTTCATGCTCCTTCTCTCTGTCTTTGAATCGTCTGATAACGTTGGCAGGATTAATTTCTACTTTCAGAATAAACAAATGACTATAATCATTGATTGGAATAAACTGGTAATCAAGTTTTTCCTCTGTTTTCCTTGCGATATCGATCAGTCCTAAGCCAGCTCCACCTTTATTAGAAAGTTTACCATAGCGCAACTGTTTTTTAAACATTTCGCGAAGTTGCTCTACGGTCGATTCATTTACTTCATCCAAAGCCTCCTTCAAATCTGCTACTTTGTCATTCGAAATTTTATTGGATGTGATGATGTAGTAAGTGTCTTCTTTTTTCCCGACCATAAACAAACCCTTTCCGAGATTGGTTGGATTTGCGATTTCATCGGAATGCTTACTCATATTTTGGAGGGTTTCTACCATGGAGTGATAAACCACTTTTTTAATCTGCTTTTCTTCGCTATTTCGTTCCATTTCACTTTCTGCCATGGAGGTAAACATTTTTGTAATTTCATGGTTAAGTTCCCCCAAATAAACCAATGAAATACCATTATTCACCAATTCATCATAAAGCGTTAAAACCGATTTTATAAATCTAACATTCAAATCCATCGTAAAAATTTTTAATTCAATGATTCTTTATTTTATTTTGAAATCCTGATATAAAGATACCAACTAATATACAAAAATATAAAATAATATTGACAAATACATCAACCTCTGAAAAAATAGGATATGAATTTGATTAATATCCCTATTTTAAAGACTTTCATACAAATTCATAAGTACTTTTACCAGATTAGGACAAAAGGTCTAAACAAGTCAAAAAAATAAGATGGAGTAGTAACTTGATTTTGTGTATAGAATGAAAAAATAAAATCTCTTTTCCAGAATTTCACCATCGTATAAATACCTGTTTTTTAGTGAAAAATTGAAAAAAACAACAGGATTCCATCCTATCTGAAACATTTATGAAAAACCTACGTTAACAAAGGAAAATGGTATGTTTCAATTGGGCTTTCTCTTAAGTTCAAACAAACATTGGTAAGATTTGCTCGTGAAACTTGAAATCTAAAATTGAAATAAAAGTTTTTAAGTTCTGTAATTTTATTATTTTTGCGAGTGCTCAGATTTATAATTAATTGCGAGTTTTCTTTTTCTAAATACACCACAAATCCACCACAAGGAAAGAAGATTGCAATTTTGCTGAAAACAGATTTGGCATTATGAATGATTTTGACTGAGTATTACAAATATTAAACTAACTAATGTAAGCCTATTGTTTTTAAATTACAACTCAAAAAAAAAGTTATGAAACAATTAGTCATAAACAAATCCATCACCAACCGTCGAATAGAGTCGTTGGATAAATATCTTCAGGAAGTTGCAAAGGAATCACTCCTTACTGCGGACGAGGAGGTTGATCTTGCAAAGAAAATAAAGAAAGGTGATAGAGAAGCGCTCAATCGTTTGGTGAAAGCAAATCTCAGGTTTGTCATTTCTGTCGCTAAGCAATATCAGAATAAAGGTCTCAGCCTGCCGGATCTGATCAATTATGGCAACATTGGATTGATCAAAGCAGCGTTGAAATTTGACGAAACCAAAGGTTTTAAATTCATTTCTTATGCTGTATGGTGGATTCGGCAATCCATCATGCAATCAATCTCGTCTGTGGGACGCATGGTCAGGATACCGTCAAATCAGCAAGAACAAATCAACAAGATTAAAAAAACGTATGCCAAATTTGAGCAAGAGTTGAACCGCACCCCCACTTCGGCAGAAATTGCTGAATTGTTGAATATGACAGAGGAAAAGGTCAATACTGCTCTTTCTGTAATAGGTCATATTAGTTCTTTGGATGCTCCTTTTCAGGATGATGAAGAGGGAAGTCTCATGGATGTTTTGGTTCAATCGGATGCTTCGGATGTTGACAAAGACTTGATCTCTGAATCATTGAATGTGGACATAGATCGCGCTCTTTCTAACCTTTCGAAAAAAGAAAGGTATATAACCCGATTGTTTTTTGGAATAACCAAAAACCGCAAAGAAATGTCCTTGGGCGAAATTGGTTCACTCTTGGGTATAACGCCCGAACGAGTTCGCCAAATCAGGGACAGGGCAATCTATAGATTGAAACATACTTATAGAATCAATCGCCTGAAAACTTACTTATAATATTTTAAGAATCTTCTTGATAAGGAGCATAAATGACAGCTAAGCTTGATTTTATGCTCCCTTTTATTTTCCACCTTTAAAAAGCACCGGGAATACCGTATTTTTTTGATACATCATCCATCACAAGGATAAAATCATTTCCTCTACCACTTTTTGAAGGAGTAAATTCCTTCTTTCCTTTGGCCGGAATTATTTCTCCTTTTTCAGATATGCCTGTTCTTGGATCAAACCACCAAATTTGTAGCTTTTCGCATTTCATCAGATCCAGATTTATTTCTGCAGCCCATCCTGTAGGAATGTAAACCATGGCATAACCATCTCCTTTTGTTGCTACAATAAAGTCAGTCTCAGGAACATATTGATTAATAATTAATTCAGAGGCAGGAACTCTACTTAAAAATGGGCGTGATTCCATTAATCTTCGTATATGGATCAAATCGAATGCACCAGGCAAATCCAAAACTTCTGTCCAATTGTGTCGTGCATATCCAATGGGTTCTCTGCCTGGAGCCATCATTTGCCAAATCGGATGACAACCATAAGTATGACCAAAACTACCCGTAAACAAACTCCAATAAGCCGCCTGTCTTACATCAGCATCATCGAACCAGCCCAAAATATTTGGATTCCAAGCCACAGGATGATCTTCGTAACGAGGTTCCCCATCAAAACAAGGTTTTGTATTCTTTTTGGCATAATCTTCGGTAATAATTCTTTTATAAATTGAATATGAGCGTTCACCGTGTCCACTTTGGCACATATTAAAATCGAGCCATTTACTATCATGAAACCATTCGGATGAGGACTTCCCGCCCCAAGGATGGAAGGTAATTAAATGATTAGAATCGTTGGCACGCAAAGATTTACCAATTGATTCCCAGATCGGAAAATTTTTGTCTCCTCCACTTCTATCGCCCCCATTGATCCAAATAATGTTTGGAAAACTTTTATATCGATTGGCCAACCAAGCAGCATATTTTCCTGCGTTTTCCTCATTAAAAATTACGGGTCCTGTGCCCCAAGAAGCCTTATCAACTTTATCGCCCCAGGTTGGAAGTAATCCAATGAAAATTCCTTTACTTTCGGCTAATTTTATTACCTTGTCCACATGTTGGAAATACTTTTCATTGGGTTTCAATGGATCGTTATCGATAAGCGGAATTTCATTGTACATATTAGGTGTATTCAATCCATCCAATTCAGCCAGAACAACGGCTTGGATTACAGTAAAGCCTTTTTGTCTTCTGTTTTCGAGATATTTCTCAGTTTCTTCAATTGTCAGACGGTGAAAAAGTTCCCAACCTGTATCGCCCAGATAAAAAAATGGTGTTCCATCTTCAAAAATTATAAATCTTTTGTTGTCGGAAACTTTTAGTTTACCATGTTTAAAGTCAACGGAATTTCCTTTCCAAGGGTTTTCCTGTGCTGTGCTCAAAAAGGCAATCAACATCAATAAAAATAATTGTAGTGTTCTCATTTTTATTTTATTAAATTATTAAATTCAAAAAAACATTAATTACAATAATAGACATTTCTATACTTATCTATACTATACTAATAAGAATAATTTTTTGTAAAATACTTATATCTACAGGCGTTTTTTTCGATTACTCGAATTTTAATTTTCCCATCTTAGGTGAAGATTTGTAATTCAAACTATTGTTTACTAAGCGAATTGAAAAAACATTACAGATTCATGGTGAATTAAAATTTTTTGTAATGCGAAATTTTATGTAATTTACAAAAGTTTTGTTGTTAACCTTAAATCTTTATTTATGAAAACAATGTTTCTGCCTTTATTTTTAGGTGCGTTGCTCCTTATCGCCAGTTGCGGTGGTAAAAAAGAAAAGCTCGAAGATCCCAAAATTGATGCAATCATTACTCCTCAATTGGGCCATTATTGGGGTATAAGCTCGATTGCTATCAGCCCAGATGAAAGTACCATTGTGAGCGGTGGCTATGACAATACGATTAGGATATGGAATCTTAATACTTCTGATGAATTATTTGTACTTCGATCCGATAACGCCAAAGAACCTTGGACGAACGTGACCAGTCTTGCCTATAGACCAGATGGAAAGCAAGTTGCAGCGGGTACTGAAGGAAAATTTGTAAGATTGATAGATCCAGCCACAGGAACAATTACCAAGCAAATTGAGGCCGATAGTTACTCGGCAGGCTTAGTTTGTTATTCGAATGATGGTAAAATGCTTGCTGTTTGTGGATACGAGAAAAAGGTAAAAATCTTTGACCCAGATAATGGCTCATTGATAAAATCTTTTGAAGGACATCGTTCATCCATTAAAGGTTTAGCCTTTAGTTCAGATGGAAAACTATTGGCTAGTTCAAGCTCCGACAGCACGGCAATGATTTTTGATATTGCCACAGGAAAAACTCTTCAAAAAATACAACTTAAAGCGGCTGCTGATCAATGCTTTTTCAGCGGTGATGGAAAAAAGCTCCTTGTAAACACAAGCCAAATTCGTAATATCCAGATTATTGACGTAGCCGTTGGAAAACAATCTTCCAAAATAGACATCTATGCTTCCTATATTGCTGCCATGCCCTCTGGAAAAGAATTTGTAGCGGTAAATAATTCCAAAATGCTCGTTTATGATATCGAAACCAGCAAATCTACCAAGGAATTTGAGGCAGGCGGAGGAAGCCTTACGGTTAGTCCTAAGGGAACCTATATTTTTCTTACCAGCAGCATCGGTATTCAACAAATTGAAGCAAGCTCGGGCAAGAGAAGTAAGTATTTTGGTCTCGATGTGAAACATCCACAGAGCGCATGTTTTAGTCCGTCAGGTAAATATATACTTACACATAATTCTCACATTTCAAGTTCAGGGGGGCCTGACATTCTTTGCTACCCAGTAGATACCAGCAAAAAGTTCAGTTCCTATCATACCGCAGGTTCAGGAAAAAGTATCATGGCATTTGCAGGAAAAACAGATATCATGCTATCTACATCTAATGGTTATTATGAGTTTTCATATTTTGATTTGGCAACGGGTACAGAAACGAAAGGCATTAAGCAAAAATTTGTTTGTCCTATTAATATATCTGAAGACGGTAAAATTCTTGTAGCAAAAGAGTACAACACAGATAAATACGCCATATTCAATCCTGAAACCGGCGAAAAAGTGAAAGACTTAGTCGAAAGCAAAGCTTATCATTATTATAGCGGAATTACCGCTGATGGTAAGTATTATGCCATCCGAACCATGGATTTTTTCAAAGTATTTGAATTACCAGGAGGCAATGAAATTAAGTCGTTTTCAAAACGCGAAGAATTTGATGACGTTGTTTTTATTGACAAAATGGATGATGGCAAATATGTTGCAGGTGATCTTGCTTCAGGAAAATTCTCCTTAAAGGATCTTATGACAGCCGCAGAAATTTTCAGAATCGATGTAAAAGAGATGGGAGATGTTGTGGATGCTAAATTAAGCCCTGATAAAAAACAAATTGCTTTAGCTACAAAAGCCTGGAATGTAATTGTTTGGGATATTGCAACCAAAAGTGTTGTAAAAACATTACAAGGACATAAAGCGCAAGTAAATAGTGTGGCGTTTTCACCCAAAGGTGAGTATATCGTTTCTACTTCCCAAGATAAAACAACCCGAATATGGAATATTGCTGATGGTAAAGAACTTCTAACGCTTTTGGCAGTTGAAAACCCCGTGGATTTTTACAAACAAACGGAAGATTTTATCGTCATAGCACCCAATGGACGAATCGATGGAACAGAGATCGCTATGAATAAATATCTCGTTGCAAAGAAGGGACAGGAAAGATTGCCTGTGAAAAATTATTGGGACAAAATCTATACGAAAAATCTTTTGGGTAGAACGCTCGGACAAAGTTTTCTTGAAACTGAAGCCGCTACAAAATAATGTCAATTTTCTAATACAATTTTGTTGAAAAAAAGCTATGATTGTATGAGGTGGGTGATTTTTTACACCCACCTTTGTATATTTCTATCCTTAGTAATTTCGAGCAAAAATGACTCTTTGTGTTGAGTCTTTGCCGGAATAAATACATTTGCCTGCTTCTATATATTTATTGTCTGTGGGTATGCAACGAATGGTTGCTTTGGTTTCTTCCTTAATCTTTTCTTCTGTTTCGGGCGTTCCATCCCAATGAGCATAAATGAAACCTCCTTTTTCATCCAGAACTTTTTTGAATTCATCATAGGTGTCAACCAGAACAGTATTCTTTTCCCTAAAATCCAAGGCCTTTTTGTATAAGTTTTCCTGAATTTCCATCAATAAACTTTCTATTAAAAACTCAATGTTCTCTATGGGAACTACTTTTTTTTCTAATGTATCCCTTCTTGCTATTTCGATGGTGTTATTTTCCAAATCGCGAGGCCCCAGCGCCAGACGAATGGGCACGCCTTTTAGTTCATACTCGGCAAATTTCCAACCAGGTTTATGCGTATCTCTGTCATCATATTTCACACTTATTCCTTTGGCCTGCAAAGCAGCTTTTATTTGAGTAACTTTTTGACTGATAAGTTCAAGTTGTTCAGGTTTGTTGTATATTGGAACAATAACCACCTGTATAGGCGCTAAATTGGGTGGAAGCACCAATCCATTATCATCAGAATGTGCCATAACCAAAGCGCCAATCATACGGGTAGAAACACCCCAGGAGGTTGCCCACACGTATTCAGAATTTCCTTGTTTTGTGGTAAATTTCACATCAAAGGCTTTTGCAAAATTTTGTCCAAGAAAATGGGAAGTCCCTGCCTGAAGTGCCTTGCCATCCTGCATAAGAGCCTCGATGCAGTAGGTATTTTCGGCTCCGGCAAACTTTTCACTTTCTGTTTTCACACCTTTAATAACAGGAATTGCTAACCATTTTTCAGCAAACTCACTGTAAACCCCGAGCATTTTTAATGTTTCTTCTACGGCTTCTTCTTTGCTTGCGTGGGCTGTATGTCCTTCCTGCCACAGAAATTCTGCAGTTCTTAGAAATAAACGCGTACGCATTTCCCACCTGACTACATTGGCCCATTGATTTATCAACAAAGGTAAATCCCTATATGATTGAATCCAGTTTTTGTAGGTATTCCAAATAACGGTTTCGGAGGTAGGTCGAATGATCAGCTCCTCTTCTAATTTTGCATCTTCGTCCACAATCACCCCTTTGCCGTTCGGATCATTCTTCAATCGGTAATGAGTTACGATTGCGCATTCTTTTGCAAAACCCTCCACATGGCTGGCTTCTTTGGAAAAAAAAGATTTAGGTATAAATAAAGGGAAATATGCATTTACATGCCCCGTATCTTTGAACATTTTGTCCAATGCAGCCTGCATTTTCTCCCAGATCGAATAACCATAAGGTTTGATAACCATACAGCCCCTCACTGCTGAATTTTCGGCCAAATCGGCCTTGTTTACTATATCCAAATACCATTGGGAGTAATTCTCTGCCCTGCTTGTAATTTCTTTTGCCATGAATGATCGAATTTTAAATATCTATTTAATAATTATTTAAAAAATAATTAATATTTTTGAAAAAATTTTTTACTTGTGATGCAACTTTTTTTTACATTTTGCGTCTATAATATAAAACAACTTTGTAAATTTTGCTAAACAAATAATTTAATCCATTGCAAAATAAACAAAAAATAATTTATCTTTAAAGAAAAACAAAATCTATTACATTTACGTTTCATCTTTTGGGGAAATAGATGAATTTTAACAAAAAAAAATTTTAATCAGGAGGTCTAAAAATGAAAGCTTTATTATTCTTCATGGTTACGATCGCAGTTCTAACATCTGCCTGTAATCTAACCAAAGTCGCAACTTCGCAAAGTGCTGTTTATGATGATGTTTACTATTCACCTTCCGACAAGGACGATGTGGCTAAAACAAATCTGGCCAACAATGATGATGCGAAAAAAGCAGAGTTGAAAAAGAAAATGGATAATAATTTGAATGAAGTAAAAATTGATGACGATAAAAGTGTAAATATCAGTTCAGAGGATTATTATTCTGATTATAGCGAATACAATGAAAATAACAGTGGTTCAGGTAGTTATGATGAGGATCCTGATTATGTGGTAATCCATGACTACGACTATGAATCAAGGATCAATCGTTTCCACAGCCCTTATTGGGGCAATTCATACTATAGTTGGTATTGGAATAATTCTTATGATCCATTCTATCATGATTATTACTATTCGCCCGGAATTTCTTTGTGTTGGGGAAGTGGATATTATAGTCCATACTATTATTATGGTTATTCACCTTACTGGCATAACAACTACTATTACAACAGCTATTCTTATGGTTATTGGAATGGTTATCATAGTGGACGATATTACAACGAATATGACAATTACAAAAATAACTCTAACCATTACTATGCTCGTAGAAGCAACTATTATAGCAGCACAGGAAGAAGTATGGTTAATAAATCTGCCCGAACAAATAACGAACAATATACAGGTCGCAGATCTTCTGGAAATACAGGTAATGTAAATAATAATTCGTCTTCTTATACCAGAACGTTAAATAACAGAAGTAACAGTTACAATGCGAATTCTGGAAATAATGGAGCAACCAGAAACAGCACCAATAACTCCAATAATTCTTACAATAAAACCTACGACAATAATGGTTCCAACGATGCTGTTCGTAATTCGACAAATAATGCAAACAATAACAATTCCAGTTATTCCAGAACGAATAGCAATATAAATAACGATAACCAAAAAAGAAATTCGGGAACAACCTGGCAAAATTCAAATAACACAGGAAGCTCGAATGGCAACACAGATGCACGTCGCAATAGCTATAATAGCAATTCGAATAGCAATAGCAATAATAGTGGCACCAGCAGAAATAATAATTCTGGCTCAAGTAACTACAATAGCAATTCAAGCAGAAGCAGCAGTTCTGGATACAATAGCAGTTCTCGCAGCAGTTCCTCCTCATCATCAGGAAGCAGCAGATCTTCTTCCGGAAGTAATTCTTCAAGCTCCAGTTCCAGATCTTCGGGTGGCGGCAGAAGATAATCGTTCAACTCCTGTTTACAAATGTTAAAGACAATGCGTAAACAGGAGTATTTAAAAATCCATTAGTCAATTGATATTCAAACATATTGGACTTATAATGAAGTCTAAAGCTCGTCTCATTTTCATTTTCAAATAAAATCTTATTGAATCAAAACAGAATTAAAATAAACAATTATGAAACGCTTGATATTTCTTTTCAGCCTAATTTCTGCCATAAGCCTGAATCTGCAAGCTCAGGGTGATATTGAAGCACTTAGGTATTCCAGATACTTCTACGGAGGTTCGGCAAGATCATCTGCCATGGGTGGCGCATTTGGTGCTTTGGGTGCAGATTTTTCATCCATTTCAATAAATCCGGCTGGGCTTGGGCTCTATCGTTCTACGGAGTTTTCGATGACACCATCCTTCAACGTAACCAATGCAAGTTCAAAGTATTTTGGAGCTGATGGAGACTATCAGGATTTCGACTACAAACTGAATTTGAATAACCTTGGTATTGTGTCGGTGATTCCAACAGGAAACGAGAGTGGCGTCAAAAGTATCAATTTGGGATTCGGATACAATCGTATTGCAGATTTTGATGAAAACAGTATGATAGAAGGTACCAATTTCAACAGCTCTTTTCTGGACAAATTGAGCTCCAATGCCGATGGTATCCATCCTCTCGATCTAAACCCTTATTTAGAAAGGCTTGCTTTTGATTCTTATTTATTGGATACAATTCCCGGAACTTATGATTATGTTAACGCTGCTCCACGCAGTGAGTCGGGCGATATTGTTCCAGAAGGAATTTTGCAAAGGAAAATATCATCAAAATCGGGTAAAATGAATGAAACTTTACTTTCCATGGGTTTTAATGTTTCGGATCGATTGTATTTTGGATTAGCAGTAGGTTTCATTAAAATTAAATATAATGAAGAAAATAGCTATTTTGAAAGAAATAACTCAATGGAACAAACAATAGATTACTTCAGAGATTATACATTCAGCGAAAGTTTATTTACCACCGGAAGTGGTTATAATTTCAAGATTGGTTTCATTGGGCGGCCTGTGGATTTTGTAAGACTGGGTGTTTCATTCCATTCGCCATCTTTTTTGAGCATTCAGGAAGATTATATGACAAATATGAAAGCCAACTATGACTTGCCCGATGTGGATGGTTATTCTTCATATAATCGTGATCCTTATGACCCCAATACGGGCGATAAACTTACCTCATCACTTTATGAGTACGACATAAATACCCCCTTGCGTGCTACCGGAAGTGTAGCTTTTATTATTCAAAAAATGGGATTGATAAGTGTTGACTATGAATATGTGGATTATTCACGCATGCGCATGAGATTTGGAGTAGACGAAAAAACTTATGAACTAGAAGTAAACAACAACATCGAAAGCCTATACCAAGCAACGCATAATATAAGAATCGGTGCAGAATTTCGCATAAGTTCCTTGTATCTCAGAGGAGGATATGCTCTTTACGGTTCACCTTTAAAAAAGATGGAAGGAATACAGGATGCAACGGTAAGTGTATATTCGGCAGGAATTGGCATCAATGCAGGAAGTTTCTTTTTTGATGTAGCTTACTCCCTAAATCAAAGCAGCTACACGCAATTTTTATATGATAATAACATCCCCACAGGTGCAGATATAGAACGAATCAACAGCAAACTGATGGCGACCATGGGGCTTCGGTTTGGAAAATAAAATAATAATCAAAGTTTTTCACTAATAAGTTTTCCCCAGCTACTTTCCTGATTTGAATACCTGTTTGCTACATGCAGACAGGTTTTTTTTTTCTCAAAATTGATTTACATTTGCCTCAAATTTTTTTATTATGCTTGAGACAATCCGCAAAGGAAAAACGTTTATTGTTCTACTTTCCATATTTGCAAGTATTGGAATTTTGATCATCTTTTTATTTTCGAAAGAACAAATTCATATTGAAATCAATAAATTTCATAACGTATTTTTTGATTTCTTCTTCAAATACATTACCCACTTGGGCAGCGGTTGGCTTTTTGTGTTGGCGTTTTTTGTTTTGCTCTTTGTTCGGTTTAGGTTTTCGCTCATCATTGCCTTGAGTGGAATTGTTTGCGGAATCGTAATACAATTTCTGAAAAGGTTTGTTTTTTCAGATGTTCTTCGCCCTGTAGCATTTTTCAAAGATTCTGTTGACATTCGTCTGGTTCCGGGTGTAGAGATGGCTAATTTCAATAGTTTTCCTTCAGGGCATAGCGCTGCTGCATTTTGTTTATTTTTTTGTCTGGCTATTTTTTATGCCGATCAAAAAAAATACATTGGTTGGCTGTGTTTTGTTCTCGCCTTACTGATAGCTTTTTCAAGGACATACCTTTCTCAACATTTTTTTGAAGATATTGTAACAGGTTCTCTAATAGGTTTTTGTGTGTCATTTATCTTTCTTTCTTTCTGCTTAAAAACAGAAAGCAAATTTTGGAACTCATCAATAAAAATACGAGCTAAAAGGGTGAAGGGTAAATCAAATTCTGTTTTTGAAGAAGAAAAAATTTTAAAAGAAGAAGTAATGGAGCAACAAAAAATTTGAATTAAATAATGCCCTTAGTAATGAATAATGAATAATTTTGCTATTTCCTTATAATTAGGTGTTTGTAAAACCATTTGGTCTATATTATTTAATTTTTTAAAACGACAAAACAACCTGCATCATAAAAGGAATGCCAGCATTAAAAATTGCTTAAGGTTTGAACGTTTTGATTTTATTTCCATCTTTATTTTTTAATTTCTGCCCCACCTAAATTTGTAAACAACTATTCATAAGATGATTATATGTTTATATCACCCCCAAGGTAATTGCAAGGCAATCGCAAGGCGATTGAAATGCAACTTTTATAATCGAAGGTAAAAACAAACAACTTCGGTCAATTATGATTCAAATATTTTTCATACTATATGACTCTGTCTAAAAATTGGTAAATTCACCTTCGTTGTTTTCATTGAAATTCAGATTCACATTCTTTTTATTTGTATTGCTGACTTTGTCCCCCATTTCCTTTTTTTTACTTAACTCTTTCTGTAACCTTTTTATTTGATTTTCAAGGTCTTGGACTAATTCATCTTTTTCAACTTTTTTCTCTGTCTTGAAGAAAGAAATCACTTCAAGCAAAACTCCTGATTCATCAGAAAGTTTTTCGGCGCTCGATGCTAATTCTTCTGAGAGCGACGAATTTCGTTGTGAAGTTTCGGTAAATTGTCCAATCGCTTTGTTAATCTGACCAACGCCATTTTTTTGCTCAGCGCTCGAAGCCGTAATTTCCTGAACCAACATCGAAGTTTTTTGAATCACAGGAACAACCTGATTCAACAATTTCTCCGATTCCTCTGACTGAATTAAACTCGTCTTTGACAATTGTTGAATTTCGAGTGCAGCCTTCTGACTTCTTTCGGCAAGTTTGCGAACTTCCATGGCAACTACGGCAAATCCTTCTCCATATTCGCCAGCTCTGGCTGCTTCGATGGCTGCATTGATCGCAAGCAAATCAGTGCGCTGCGCAATCTCGGTAATGATAGAAATTTTTTGTGTAATGTTTTTCACATTTTCAACAGTAAGATTAACAGATTTACTGCTTGTTATTATATCATTCGCAGCTTTGATCGCAATCTTTTCGGTTTCCATGGAATTCTCTGTATTTTGTTCAATATTGGATCCCATTTCTTCAATCGAGGCCGACACTTCCTCTGATGATGCAGCCTGCTCACTTGCCGACTGTGACAACTGGAATGAAGAATCAGAAAACTGAGAACTCGCACTTGCCAATCGCTCAGCAGCTTGCTTAATCTTGGCTGCAATGTTCACCAAAGAATGAATCATATTGGATATTGCCTCTATCAACTCGTCACTTTCTGACCGTTTTTTAAGTTCAACAAATAGATTTCCTTCTGCAATCATTTTTGCATTCTCAACGATTTCTCGATTGACAAAAACTAAATTATTGATCGAGGATTTCACCTTAGACCACTCGCCGGGATAATCATTCACAATCGTCTTGGATAGATCACCAATCGCTAAACTCTCCAACATTTTAAACAAATCCTGAAGCGGTTCCATAATGACTTTGGCCGAAACATTTAATCCTTCAATAATCGCTTTAAAGCTTCCTTCAAACTTTTCATTTTCATAACGAATATTGTTTAATTCACCAGATTTTGCTTTTTCTATAAAATCATATACCGCCTGAACTAAATCCAATATGTTTTCTTTTAACAGACCAAATGTTTCATTAGCCACTATTTGTTTACCGGGCAATGTGCGCAATGATTTTGTGAATGTTCCTTTTGAGTAATCGATCAAAATATCGAACATTTCCTGCATCAGATCTGTGTAATATTTTACGCTTGCATTTATTTCAGAAATCATTACTTTCCAATCACCCTGATATTGTTCCACAGGAATAAGATAATCCATTTCACCCTGTTTCTGTTTGTCATACATTTGACGGCAATCGCGAATCACTGTCAATAAGTTATCTTTCATTTGATTTACAATCTCATTGGCTATTTTTTGTTTACCTGGAAGTGCTTTCAATTCGATTGAAAAATCCCCTTTACCATAAGCATCAATGACTCCTAAGATGCCAAGAATATTGTCCACATGGAGCTTCACTTGTTCATTCACTCCTTGTGCCATTTGTTTATAAACTCCTCTAAATTTGTCAGGGTTTGTATAATAATCAATGTCTCCAATCTTTTGATTTTCATACATTTGACTCATTTCATCGATCAAGCCTTGTTGTGCATCTATGCATAAATTCAGATTATTTTTTATTGTGTTAAAATCACCTTTATATTCAGCCACAATTTTTGGTGGAATAACGCCATTGGCTATTTTCTCCATATAATCTGAAGAAAGTTTTAATGGATTTATGATTGAGTCTAAAATAGAGTTCAAGCCCTTAACGATTATTTGGAAATTTCCGCTTAGATCAGTAAAATTGAATCGGTGACTAAGATCGCCTTCCCTTGTTTTTATAATTGTTTTGGACATTTCACCCATTAAAACGTTGATACTCGCAAGTAATTGATTTGCAGAGCCAGCCAAATCGGCAAAATCGCCTTGAAACAGATTGGTATCCAACTCTTTTACGGGTCTTCCTGCTGCAAGCTTTTTCATAAACTCTGTTGTTTGCTGCATAGGCGCAGAAATGCAATCCAAAGTGTTATTGATTCCTTCAATAATGGGTCTGAATTCTGCACTCATTTCGTTGGTAGATCCGCGAACAGAAAGATCGCCGATTTTTGCACTTTCCGTTAATTTTATTGTTTCTTTTACAATGCTTTTTATAATATTGCGTACACTCTTGGTTATAAAAAAAATCAGAAGCGTTAAGATCAGTAATACAATAACACCAGCCAAAAGAACAAAGAACTGAATCTTTCTGATCGGAGCATAAATGATTGATTCAGGATATATTATCGCTAATGAGTAGTTCTGCTTGCATCCAGAAATTTTAACAGGCACAAGTATTGTTCTGCTTTTTTCATTAAATTCATTGTTAAATGATGTGAACTCAAAATATTCTCCCTGCAGAATCTTTTTTAAAATGAGATTATTTTTGTTTTCATTTTGATATAAAACATCAATATTTTTTAATAAAAAATCATTGTTGGGATGGGTTAAAATTCTACCTTGAGCTGAAATTAAAAATGCATATCCCTTTTCAAAAATCTTGATGCTATCGCAAGTCTGATGGATTTTGTCCAAAGAAATATCTACTCCGGTAACGCCCCAAAGCTCATCATCCACCAGAATAGGAACAGCTAAGGAAGTCATCATTTTTTCATCCTTTTTATCGCCAGTATAAGAATACCAATATGGCTCAGTAATATACTCACATTTTGAATTAGCTGCACCCGTGTAATATTCTGCACTAAAATCTACATCGCTCGTTTTGGCTTTTTTTAGACCATCATCTTTGTACCAAACAGAGATAAATCTGCCTGAGGAATCTGTGCCAAATTCTGTTCCTCTGAACTTGTTATCTAATCCATCTAGTTTGTTTTTTTCCCACACAGTCCAAGCCGAAGCAATATCGTTATTTTCTGATGCAATTTTTTTGATTTGATTCGTTAATTGTTGTCGTCTTTTTTCGGCGGGTATCTGATCCAATGATTTAAAGGATTGTGCCAAGGTACGTACGATAGTGAAATTATTTTCAAACAAGGCTTGAATTTTATTTGCCTCAGACATGGCTGCTGATTTGGCGTTTTTGTTTGAAATATCCACTTGGACTTTCATTGTTTGAGTATTGATGATAATAATGAATGCAAGAATTATAAGTACATTCATCGATAAAACCAAAATAAATAATTTCCCTGCCAAACTGAATTTTTGAAATCTGAGATAAAACTTTTTAAATAGGTTAGTAACTTTATTCTCCATGATTATTTAAAGTTTTTAGTTATAGGTTTTATCTAACTGAATTAACTCGTTTGTGGAGAATATTCTGTCCACGTTGAGGGTTATTATAAAACCAGAATCTATTTTTATTAATCCCGAAACATATTCCGCATTGTATTGCAACCCAATTTCGGGAATGGGCTTAATATCCTTAGGATCAAAAGATAAAACATCTTTAACCAGATCTACTGTTGCTCCTAATCTCAGTTTTTTATCGGCATTCAGAATTTCAAAAACAACAATAAACTCGTCAACAAATGATTCTAATTTATTCATGTTAAACTTAATACGCGCATCAACCACCGGGATAATATCGCCCCGAAAGTGAATAACTCCTCTTACGAATGCAATAGCATCCGGCACCTCAGTAATAGTCTGGTTTTGTAACACTTCCAAGACCTTTTTTACTGGTACTGCAAAAGTTTCCTTCCCCAGTTGAAAAGAAAGATAAAAATCCTTTTTTTTGTTTCTTTCCATTGTAATTAACGTATTGATGGTTATTAGAATAGGATTTATCTGTAACTAAATACTTTTTTTATAATTCGTTAATAGTTTCGAGGTGTCTAGCATAAATGCAATAGCACCATCGCCTAATATGCTTGCTCCGGTATAAAAATCCTGTGTAGTAAACATCTCCCCCATGGGTTTGAGCACAGCCTGAAATTCACCTACAATTGAATCGACAATCAAAGCAAAAACCTTATCTTGCTTTTTAACAATGACAACTTTTTCTTCTTCAGGAATTTGGCCTTTAATTTTGACAAATTCACGTAGATATATAAAGGGAATCAAGTTTTCTTTGTATTCGATCTGCTTATTAAATTTTTCTTTAACAAGACTGTGTTCTATTTGCTCGCATTCTTGCACCTCATCTACAGGAATCATTAAATAAGTTTCGCCAGTTTTTGTGAGCAAGGTATCCATGATGGACAAGGTTTGCTGCAATTTTACTGTAAATGACGCACCCAATCCTGTTTCGCTGTCGATATTGATTTCCCCACGAAGTTCATTGATTCTTCTTTTGACTACATCCATTCCAACTCCACGTCCCGAAACACTTGTTAGGTGCTCAGCAGTAGAAAATCCGGGAATAAAAATAAGATCAAATATTTGTTGATCGCTCAGATTTTCATAAGGCGAGATTAGTTTTTTCTCTATCGCTTTTTCCTTAATTTTTTCTTTATCAATACCATTCCCATCATCTGCAATTTGAATAAAAATATAATTGCCCGATTGATACGCAGAAAGCTTGATGAGGCCTTTTGCGGTTTTTCCTGCCTTAATTCTGTTTTCGGGGGTTTCTATGCCATGATCAATACAATTTCGAACTAAATGCATTAAAGGATCGGAAATCGCATTGACAATGCTTTTATCTAACTCAATTTCATCACCATAAATCACAAAATCAACATCCTTATCTAACTGATTACAAAGGTCATACACAAGCCGTTTAAATTTAACGGTAAGTTCTTTAAGAGGTACCAACCTTATCGAGAATGCATTGGTTCTAAAATCTTTTGATAGCTTTTCAATGCTTTCAACTTGTAGTTTAATTGCTTCAAAATCCTCATTTTCAACGGATAATTTCATCTGTGATTTTAAAGTTACCAATTCTGTGACCAGATACATCAATTTATCTAGTTTTTCAGCGCTCACCGTTATTCTTTGCATCGCTGTTTTTGTAATTCCTACAGGTTCTCGTTTTTGGGTCTGTGATGTTGTGTGCGTTTCAGTATTATTTGTAGTTTTTAATTGAAAACTTACATCTTTTCCTTCAGCTATATCATGCACGGCTTCAAGTATTCTTATGTCATTGATATAGACAGATTTTTCATTTTCAAAATAATGAGGATCAAAAATATCATGATGTGAAATCTGTGTGATTTTAACTATATCCATTAAAAAAATAAAAACGTCCTCGATGTCTGATCTTGATTTGTCTGTTATAAGATAAACAAAATACACTTCCTCTGCTTCTATTTCGGCTCCTTGTTTTATTTCTGACTTATGTTCAATGTAAAATTCTCCCAATTCCTTCAAATCACTGAAAACATTGACCAACTTAATGCCTCTGATCATGAGGTTTTCGGAAATAATCAGTGAAATACACCAAAGTGATTTGCCTCCATTATGAATGGGGGTATTCTTTGAATTATCCTGAACCATTTGGGGTGACTTAATTCTTAAAGAAATTGCATGATTGTTCATAAAATCATCCAATTTTTTTATTTGTGAGTCGTAAGCATTTTTTGTTTCAGGATTAGACAAGTCAAAATCCAACAACAATTTTTGTATGACATCAACAGCCTCAAAAGTAATAATGAAAACATCCTGATTTATAGCAAGTTTATTTGCGCGAATTGCATCATAAACGCTTTCAACTATATGAGTGAGTTTCGATAAATGTTCGAAACCATACATTGCGCCAGAACCTTTTAGTGTGTGCATAGCACGGAACACGTTATCAATAAGTTCTACGTTACTTTGATTCTTTTGCAGTTCAAAAAGGCTTTCGACAAGTTCCACCAAAAGAACCTCAGCATCTTCGATGAATTTGTAACGAAACACAGTCAAATCTATATGTTCCATAGTTACATTTACCTAAGTAATTTTTCTATTGTTTTCAGAAATATTTCAGGCTGAAATGGTTTCTGTAGCCAAATTGCGGCGCCTGCTTTCAATGCCTCTGTTTTTATCGTTTGATTGGTTTCTGTCGAAAGGATAACCATAGGCACTTTTAAATAGAATGGATCTTTTTTAACGGCTTTCGTCAATTCAATTCCATTCATTTTTGGCATGTGGAAATCTGTAATTATCAAGTCGAATTTATCTTTTGTGACAGAAGCAAGGGCATCATCGCCGCTTTTTGCAGTATAAACTTCATAACCAGCCCTTTCGAGGGTGAATTTTATTACGAAAAGCGTATTCTCGAAATCATCAACGACCAAAATCTTCTTCTTCATATTATCCTAGGTGTTTCGTATAACAATGTTGCCAATATGTAAAAAATTAATTTTGTTTTTAGTAAAATCAATTAAATATTTTCAGCATTTAAAATAACATATTACTAATCAGATATCAACCAATTGGTGCTTTATGGCAAAAATGATTAAATTGGCTGTATTTTGAGCATTGGTTTTATCTAATAGAGTAGCTTTAAGGTTCTCTACAGACGAAATACTCAAATGAATTTTTTCTGCAATCTCCTCATTGGTCAATCCGGAACAGATTAAATTCAAGACCTCTATCTCTCTGTCATTAAAATTAATAGCACATTTTTGTTCTTTGATTTGTTTGATGTCGCCCACTATATTTTTCAATATTTCGTTTGAAAAATAAAAGTGCCCTGCTGCTACCTCTGTGATTGCTTTTTCTAATTCAGAAATGTTGGAAGATTTGAGCAAAAATCCTTTGGCGCCTAAATAAATCATTTTGGAATAATGGAATTCATCTGCATACATGCTCAAAACCAGAAAGTTCAATTCGGGTTTCATTAAGATAGCCTGCCGAATTGCTTCGATGCCATTTAAATTGGGCATTTCAATATCCATCAAAATAAGATCAGGGCTTAAGTCCTTTATGATATTCAAGAATTCCAAACCATCGGAAGCCTCACCAATAACTTCAGCAAAACCTTGTTTTTCAATTAAGGTTTTAATCCCGACCCTAAAAAGTTGTTGATCATCCACCAAAATGACTTGAATTTTCGACATGAATCCTTAAAATTTTTAATGTTTGAAGTTATTTAAAAACATTGATTTCTTCTTTTTTTCATAGATGAAAATAAAGAAGGTATTTATTATTTGATAACCAATAAGTTAATATCAATCTGCAAAATAATTCTGCATACCAGATGATTAAAACAAATATAGGAAAACTTTATATGAAATAAAAATGTTAAGGAAATATTAATTAGAGAAAAAAAAGAATGATCGATTTTTAAAAGGGTTTTGATGTATAAAAGCTTTAGGATCGTTAAAAATTTCGCCAACCTCTTTTCTCTATCTTTCGAATATTTTTGGCATCTTTTAGAGACATCAAATAATGGTTTAAATAAATTAGTTCTTCATCGGATTGGTTTCCTGTAAATTCTTTGATATAAACAGCATTACCATAATTATTAACGGTTTTTTCAGGGCTATCATCCACTATAATAATGTCCTCTAACTTAAAACCCAATTTTTTTATTTTATTGAGTCTTTTTTCATAATAATAGTTATCCAAAGAATAATTTCTTTTTAAAGAACAACGACTCCTTCCCCAAACAATTTGAAATTTTATAGATTCTGGTTTGATCTTTTTAACAATTTCCAAAACATAATTATCATCTGCAGAGCTCCATATACCCAGTAAAAAATGCGCTGACATTTCTAACAGAAAACGATCCAGAAGCGGACGTTTATAAATGTAATATTTATCAAATAGAAAGGATTCAATTATTTCGAGTTTTTGCTCTGTTGCGTAGATCAGAGTTTCATCTAAATCGAGAATGAGCAATTTTTCATTCATTTACTTGTTCTTATTGAATTATTTAGAATGAATCAATTTTTTTTCGACTATGCTCACACAAAATCTATTTCTGAGTTTGAGCCAAAAGCGGATTCGGTGTCTTGCCCGAAACAGCGTCGATCAATGTTTTATATATTCTTTCTCTTATGCCACACTCAATAATGATGTCGTTTTGGATGGAAGGATTGATCCGGTTAGACAGAAAAATATAAACCAGATTTTGATCCGGATCGCACCAAACATAAGTGCCTGTGAAGCCGGAATGCCCAAAACTACGTGGTGACATATAGGGATGTTTTGGCTTAAGCGCAGAAGTCAAAACAGGTTTATCAAAGCCCAAACCCCGTCTGTTTTTGATCTTTTTAAAATGGGCTTGATTGAATAAATCAAATGTGGACGGGTCGAAATACTTTTCGCCACCATAAGTTCCTTTCTGCAAATACATTTGAAAGAGTTTTGCCAAATCATTGGCATTGGAAAACAAACCAGCATGACCCGCTACGCCATTGCAAAGCGCTGCGCCGTAATCATGTACATAACCTTGAAGATGTTGATTACGGAATCGATGGTCGTCTTCCGTGGGTACAATTTGGGATTTTTCAAAACGGTCTAAAGGATTAAATCCTGTTGTGCTTGCACCGAGTTTTGCAAAAAAATTCTTTTCAACATATTGATCCAGACGCAATCCACTTTTTTGTTCTATCACCCTTTGAAATAGGTAAAAACCTAAATCGCTGTATTTGTAGCGTTTGTATTTTTCAAGTCTTGAGTCAACAATTCTTTTATAGATGAATTCTTTGTAATCCGATGTTGTGTACATGCTATCAGCAACTTTGGCACAAAATAGGGAATCAGAGGTTTTGCTGTAATATTTTGAATTCAGTTTAAATTCACCATTTGAGTCTTTCTCTAATGTATTGTAATAAAAAGGTATCCAAGGTCTTAGCCTTGATTGATGTGCTAAAATATCCTTTACTACTAGATCTTTTTTGTTGGAGGTTTTCAAATCGTGCAAGTAATTTGACAATTTTGCATTTACATCTAACTCACCATCGCTGTGCATTTTAAGTAGTCCAGCCAAGGTTGCCGCTACTTTTGTAACCGAAGCTAAATCATAAATATCATTGGTTTTCATAGAGTCTTTTTTATCAGGAGAGCGAAATCCAAAGGCTTTATTATAAAATACAACACCATCTTTAACAGCTAAAACCTCACACCCCGGAAATGCACCTAACTGAATAGCTTCTTGCGCCATCGAGTCGATAGAACAGAGAGATTCGGTTTGAATTCCCAATTCTTCGGGAACAGAATATTTTAGGCGAAAATGTTCGTTCATTGTGATGCCTGTTCCCACAGGGAATTCGGGAATATTGGATGCGGGAATTTTCCCTCTGAAAGGAATTCCTCCATAAATAGCTTGTGCCGAATAATCATTTGCAAGAGGCGAATCTTCATAAGACAATACAATCGATTGAATCTGTTTGACCTGAAACAATGCCAGAGAATAGGGAGAAGAAAAGAGATTCAAAACAACTTTGGTTTTTTTCGATAACTGGTTAACAAAATTGGCGGTTTGCTCGGTAATTCCATAAGTAGATGCTTGAAAATTTGTGCGATGAATTCCAACGATAACGACATTAAATTTGCTTAACTGTGGAATCAATGCCTGGAAATTTGCGTAAGTTGCATTTTTATCTATTTGAAAATGTTTTACATTATCGTAATCAGATAGTCTTTGTTGAAATTTTGTATAAGTTCCGTTGCCCACTGAAATAGATGCAACTTTCAAGGAATCCAATTTTTTCATAGGAAGTAAATTCCCTTCATTTTTCACAAGCGTAATGGCATTCTCGGTGAGTTTACGCCGAATCATTTCAATATTCTTATTAAAATTTTCCTTTTTTAAATTAATTAAATCGATAGCTTTGTATTTATTGAGTCCCACCCAGGATTTAGCGATTAAAATTCGCTTAATATGAGTATCCAATTCTTCAAGTGTAAGAACTTTATTGACAATGGCTTTTTTAATTTCTTCAATTGCCTTCGGAATGTTTTGGGACATTAGCAGTACATCGTTTCCGGCCAAAAGGGCTTTCAGATCGGCATGTCCAGGCTGGCTATTATCTGCAACACCATGCATACCAAGAGCATCTGTAAAAACCAATCCGTTGAATTTTAAAGATTCACGAAGAATTTTGCCTACGATTTCCTTTGAAAGACTTGAAATACTGTTGGGTGATGAATCCAAAGCTGGAATATTTAGATGAGCAGTCATAATTCCTGCCACACCCGCTTTGATAACTTCTCTGAATGGGTATAATTCCAATGAATCGATGCGTGCATAAGATTGTTTTATGATGGGCAATACTTTGTGTGAATCTGTATGTGTGTCGCCATGTCCGGGAAAATGTTTTGCCGTTGCAACCACATGCAGATCCTGCATGCCATAAATATAGGAAAGAGCTTTTCTAGTAACATTGAAGCGGTCTTCGCCAAAAGAACGGCTGTTAATCACTGGATTGAGCGGATTGCTATTAATATCGACTACTGGAGCAAAATTGATGTGAATCCCCAACAGATTGCATTGCCTTCCAATTTCTTTTCCCATTTCGTAAATCAGCGCATCGTCTTGAACTGCTCCCAACATCATTTGCCTGGGAAAGTTTTGAATACTATCCAAGCGCATACCCAAGCCCCATTCGCCATCAATGGCAATTAAGAGTGGTATTTTTGAATTTTTTTGTAAGTTATTTGTCATTTTGGCTTGGCGCATTGGACTTCCTTGGAAAAATAATACCCCCCCAACCTTATAAAGTTTTATCATTCGAATTACGTCCGCTTCATGTGTAGCTCCTTGATTTGAATATGCAGGAATCATGAATAATTGCCCAATTTTTTCATCCAGGCTCATTTGCCCCAAAATAGAATCCACCCATTGTTGATTATAACCTGAAAAAGGCTCAATGGAAATGGATGGATAAAAAGTTTGCGTATATCTATTGTTTAGAAAGCCGCTGAACACAAGGAATAATGCGATAAATGGAATACTTCTGAATGAAATGCGCATAGAAATTTTCATAAACATAAATTAAATAATCATTGAGACTTCGGTTTCAAAAATAAAGTAATTTTTTGCATATAAAAATGCTTTAAAAATCTTTGCTTTAAAAGAAACCGAAAACTTTTCGATATTAATATGGTATTTAATTGTAAATGAATTTTTAATAAACCCTAAAAAAAGAAATTAAGCAGAAAAAAAAAACTTGAAAATATATAGTGGTCAAAAATCACTAGGATTATAATTGTTAAAACGACAGGAGTAGGCAAAGGAAAATGCGATTGCCAAGAGAGTTCTCGGGTTAGGTTCGGTTCCCTAAAAGTTTAGAAGTCAGTAGAGGTCAAAGCAGGTGAGGGTGCTACCGTTTTACCGTATTAAAGTACTGTTTCAGTTGCAGCGTACGAGCGAAATGTATTAGCCGGGCAACCCGACACAAGAAGTAAACACCGAAGGACTGAACGTAGTATCGTTCCAATTCTGAATGGAGGTCTAAATGTTCGAGCTTACCAGCCACCAGAAAACCGAACAAAAGTAAAACTGGTGTAAAGAGCGGTTTTACTGATATATTACGAACCGCCGGATACGCTCCCAAGCAAAACGAAGGGAGGGAGCGAAGCTCGCGTACGTCAGGTAGTGAGAGGCGCACTGGTAACCAATAGGTTACCAGCCGTCTACTCGATTATGCATTTTTTTGTTTTTGTTATTCAATTAGTTATCATTTAATTAAACCATTTATAATTCAAACTAAATAATTCTTTTTTATTTAACATCATTTCATAGAATATAGCAGAATAAACAGCTTGACCATTAGCATTTAAATGATAGGCTTCCCGAAATAAATTGTAATCACCTATTGTGTCAAGTTGATTAAATTTGCCGAAAATTTGACAGTTTAAATTTTCTTTAATTAAATTAGTAACAAATTCATTATGTATTAAATTGCATTTCGATTTATAAGTAGCTGAATAATCAGAACGTTTCGGTGGTAAAAAAACAGAGAACTCAATATTTTTACTTATACAAAACGTTGAAATTTTGGCTAAATAACTAAATTGAAGTTCCGACCAACCGTATTTATCAATTTGAAAATATTCATTTATTGGGTCATTAAAATTTGTTGGTTTTCCTTCAAGTTTGACAGACCCGTAATCTGCTGGAATTTCTTGCTTATTTTTATTGAAATCTATCTGACTAATCTTATTTGATGATAACAAATACCTGATTAATGATTTAATCCTTTTAAAGAAAATACTTTTATCATGCTCCAAACCATATTTTAGTGAAGTAATTAAGCTCATATCTAAATATAAATATGAATTTCTGTATTTGTAATAACTTTTTGTGTAAATCCAAGGGTCTATACCAAAATAAACAGCTTTTACATTGGTTAAATTAATATGAGTTAATAAAAAATATGTTTCGATAGGGTCTCTTGCATCCATAGCCAAATTAACAAATACTAAACTATCATTTGATAGCTTGTTTAATAGTGTACAACTTAAACCATACCTTACACTTGAACTACCTAACAATAAGATTTTCTTGTGTTCAATTGTATTAACCCACTGATAATTACTTGCAATTCCTGAAAAAATAATATCCATTTTTTTATCTGAAAAAATATCTTTTTTTAATGAGAAAATATATCCTTCTGTGAAAACAAAAAACAGAATAGGTATTGAAAAAAATAAAATTAATTTGTATATAAATTTTTTCATGATTAAAATTGAAAATAAATAAATTGTTGTTCTTTACCTGCAAAATAAAATATTGCAATTACAATACCATAGTACAACACCCACCTAATTGGTTTATACCATTTATGTCCAATTTTTTCAATTGCATATTTTTGTTCACGACCAAACCATTCAATAATAATAAAAACAATAATTAACAAAATAATTGTTTTGGGAAATATTGTCGGTATTGTAAATAGTGAAGATGAGAATATTTGTGAAATATAACTTATTGCATGCTCAAGATTGTTTGCTCGAAAAAATATCCACGCAAAAACTGTTAATCCGAAAGTAATACTCATGTTTATAAATTCCCTAATCGTAGGCAAATATTTTCCTTGTGCAACTGTTTCAAGATTTGTTCTGTTCTTTTTTAATAAAAGTAAAGGCAAAAAGTAAATTGCATTTAGTGCACCCCAAACAATAAATGTCCAATTTGCACCATGCCAAAAACCGCTTACTAAAAAGATAATAAAAGTATTTCTTATTTTAAACCATATTCCGCCTTTACTGCCACCTAATGGAATATATAAGTAATCTCTAAACCAAGAAGATAATGAAATATGCCAACGTCTCCAAAATTCTGCAATATCTCTTGAAAAGTATGGAAATGCAAAATTTTTTAATAATTCTATTCCAAAAAGTCGAGCTGTTCCTAATGCAATATCTGAATAACCTGAAAAATCACAATAGATTTGTATAGCAAAAAATAAAGCACCTAAAACAAGCGTGCTTCCTGAATAATCGCCTGAATTATTAAAAATCATATTTGCATATTCGGCTGCATTGTCAGCAATTACAACTTTTTTAAATAAACCCCACAATATTTGTCTTAAACCGTCAACTGCTTTTGAATAATCAAAACTCCTTTTTTTCTGAATTTGTGGTAATAAATGAGTTGCTCGTTCAATTGGTCCTGCAACAAGTAAAGGAAAAAAGCTTACAAAAACTGAATATTCAATAAAATCTTTAACTGGTTTTATTCTACTTTTATAAATGTCAAGGACATAAGAAAGTCCATGAAAAGTATAAAATGAAATACCAACTGGTAAAATTACGTTTAATGTTCCTAAATTGGCTTTTAAACCAATCAGAGAAAGTCCATTAGCAAATGAAGATGCAAAAAAATTATAATATTTAAAAACACCAAGAAAACCTAAATTCATGCTGATGCTTAGCCAGAGCCAAAACAATTTCTTTTTCTTTGTTTCTACTTTATGAATTTTTAAACCTGTGTAATAATCTAAAAATGTTGAAAAAACTAATAAAAATAAAAATCTATAATCCCAACAAGCATAGAAAAAGTAACTTGCAACAAGAAGTAAAATATTTTGAAAACGTAAATTTTTATTTGTAGTAAACCAATAAAGTATAAAAACTATCGGTAAAAAAATTGCAAAGTCAATAGTATTAAAAAGCATTCTATATTTTTAAATATCAATTAATTATCAGTTTAATTTTTATAACGCTAAACGAAAAGCAACAGCCGCAGTGCCAGCCCTTTGTATATAAAAAGCACCTTTCGTATCTACACGCACAAATGTTTTAGATACGAAAAATGTATAAAATTTAGGGGCTGGCATTGACGGTCTGTGTGCGTCCTGCATGAGCAGGAGCGCACACTTGCTGCATGTTATCAGAAAAAATGCAAAAATGCAAAATTATTTTGATGAAAGCAAGTGAGTGTGAGCTTTTATTTTCCAGAGGGTGTAAGTCCCTTATGCACGGGGGCGTAGCCGAAGCATTAGCAGGTGACAAGGTGGTTTGGGGTGACCCATGCACTGAAGGAAGTCAAACGGCAAAAGTCTGTACTGACGAACAGGAATTACAAGAATAGTACATCTTGTAAGGCGTATATGAGGCATGATTGTCTGGGTAAGCAAGCACATCTTTGTGAAGCCCCAAGAACACCAAAAGGACAAACATGTAGATACGACAGGAATAGACAAAGGAAAATGTGATTACCAGGAGAGGTCTCGGATTAGGTTCGGTTTCCTAAACGCTGAGAAGTCAGCAGAAGTCAAAGTAGGTGAGGGTGCTACCGTTTTACCGTATTAACGTACTGGTTCAGTTGCGGCGTACGAGCG
>Ga0316608_1000187_pt1 | contig 33019 bp, 22 predicted proteins | sample MIS2016152B_MG_FD_207673 | JGI IMG/M metagenome (GOLD analysis project Ga0316608, IMG submission 207673) | Microbial mat bacterial communities from Middle Island sinkhole, Lake Huron, Michigan, United States - MIS.2016.152B | ecosystem: Environmental > Aquatic > Freshwater > Lake > Sediment... | reverse complement strand
AACAAATATATTAAATTATCAAACAAAGAAACAAGATAAACGATACTTAACTACTTGATTTAATGTATTTGTTTTTCCTCAGAAATATTAGTTAATAATTTTAAAATTTAGGTTTTATAAAATATTACTTTTCAATTTATTTTGAAACTTAAGTTCGATAAAATTTGGTTAAAGTTGAACTAACACTAAATTCCAATTTAAAGTTCGAACGTTTGGATTAAAATTACCATTTAACTATTTTATTTTCATATTTTGAAAATACCAACGTCATTTAATTTTAAAACTATTATTCAAATATATAATAAATTTAGTTGAAATTTAATTTTTTATTGTATTAAGTAATTATTCATTTTTTTTTATTAATTGTTTTTCTTTTATTTTCAATGATTTTGGTATTATTTATGAGAATAGAAAACGATTTTTTTTTATCATTTAAGATTGAATATTTAAAATAAAGTACAATTATTTTATTAATTTAATTGAATTTTAATATATTGCAAATTGAAAAATTTACAAAATATTTAACAAATATTATCTGAAATACTAAAGCTAACAAATGAAACTTCATACTAAAATAATGATATTATTGACATTAGTAATTATAATATTGATTTCAGCAATAGTATCAATTGAGGTAATAAGTTTAAAGAACAAAAAATTACTTGTAGATGAGAATCAAAAAAATAGTCAACAAGTTATAAATCAAATTTTAAAAGTTAAAGCAGATATCTTATACAATGTATCTTATGATTATTCGTGTTGGGATGATATGGTAAAATTTACAAAAGATTTTGATAGTTTATGGGCTCAGCAAAATATTGAAAACGCCACAGTTTTATACAAATTATCGTTTTTTTCGGTTTATGATAAAAATAAAAAACTAGTTTATATAGCAACAGATTCTTTTGATAATGAAAATAATGTTGTTTTTGACACGAATTTGATTGCCGAATGCTTTTCAGCTAAAACAAATTGTCATTTCTTTAAATATTTCGGAAACAAACTATATGAAATTTATGGTTCAATAATAGTCCCCTCAACAGATTATAACTACAGATTAACAGCTCCTCTTGGTTATTTATTTGTATCAAAGCAAATTAACACAAAATATCTTGAGGATTTATCTAATTCCACTGGTTTTAAAACCATTTTAAAAAAGTCTAACGAAAAAATTGTAAAAAGTGATGATAAAATTATTAATACCAGAGCATTAAAAGACGAAGAAAATAATGAAATTGCATATCTAGAATTTATAAGCGAAAGTTTGATTTATATAGAAACCCGCACATTATTATTTGCCTTTATTGTAATTATTTGTATTTCAGTTATTTCTTTAATAGTTTTGTTTCTGATAATTAGGAGAATTGTTACCGTTCCAATTTCTGAAATAACAGAAAGTCTTGATAGTGAAGATATTGATTATGTTTCAAAATATCTGGCAAAACAAGATGAATTTGGGAAAATTTCTAAAATGATAGATACATCATTAAAACAAAAAAATGAATTATTACTGAAAAATAATATATTAGAAGAGCAGGCAGTTGAAATAATTAATAAAAACGAAATTTTACTTTTACACAAAGAAAAACTTGATGAACAAACTGATGTCCTCAGAAAAATTAACAACGAAATAAAATCTCAAAAAGAAACGGTTGAAGTTGCTTTTCACGAAATTAAATCAAGTATTAGCTATGCAAAAACAATTCAACATGCACTTTTACCTTCACAAAATTATCTTAATGAGATTTTGAAAGAAAATTTTGTTTTTTACAAGCCAAAAGATATTGTTTCTGGCGATTTTTATTGGTTGAAACAGTTTGAAAACAGCATAGTTATTGCTGTTGCAGATTGTACTGGACATGGAGTACCCGGGGCATTTATGAGTATGCTCGGCATTTCGTTTTTAAATTCAATAGTTTCAGAAAAAAATTATCACGAAACAGATGAAATATTAAATAATCTCAGAATTCTGATTAAAAAATCACTTCATCAGGAAAATATCAGCGACGATTTAGACGACGGAATGGATATTTCTATTTTGAGTATTGATAATAATACATGTACATTAAATTTTTCTGGTGCTTTATCTTCAATGTATATAATTAGAAATAAACTACTTCCAAAAATATCACAACATAATTTATTCATAGATTCAAATTTGGAAAATAATCTTTTTCAAATAGATGGAGATGAAATGCCTATTGGAGTTTATTACAAAGAAAATTCTTTTTCAAAAACTACTATAAAACTATTTGAAAACGATTTGATATATACTTGCAGTGATGGTTATTATGACCAGTTTGGTGGATTAAAATTTGAAAGATTCAGTTCAAAAAAATTCAGGGATTTACTTCTTGAAATTTCTTTATTACCTATGAACAATCAGCATAATTATTTGGAAACCACATTTAATCAATGGATTAATGGTCGAAAACAAGTTGATGATATTTTGGTTTTTGGGATGAAAATATAGACTTAATAAATTAGTTTACTCATTAACCAAATATTTGTTTTACAATATCAGGTTTATTAATTTTATTCAATTCGTTTATAATATTTTGCCTGTTTTCTTTTTTATACCAAAAGAAAAACATTCGCTGATTTAATTTTTCGCTCTGCTTTTTTGGAATATATACTTTTTCAAGTGTATATGGATTTAATTCGGTATAATACATAACTGTTGAAAGTGTCATTGGAGTTGGCGTAAAATCTTGAATTTGTTCGAGTCTGTAATTAAGTTTTTTTGTCTCAATGGCTAAGTCTGCCATATCTTCAGTTTTACAACCCGGATGGCTTGAAATTAAATATGGAATTAACTGCAAATTAAGATTTTGACTTCTCGAAATTTTATCAAATTTAGTTTTAAATTTCTTAAAAAGCTCAAAAGATGGTTTTCTCATTATTTTCAGAACATTATCTGAAGTGTGTTCGGGTGCCACTTTTAATCTTCCTGAAACGTGATTTTTAATTAATTCGCTAAGATATTTCGTTTTTGATGCATCATTTTCATTATCTATTAAAATATCATATCTTATTCCACTTCCAATAGTTACAGAATTTATTCCTTTAATTTCGCGAACTTTTCGATAAATATTAATTAATTCCTGATGACTAGTATTCAGATTTTTACAAATTCCTGGAAAAATGCACGAAGGTCTTTTACACTTTTTGCATATTTCCAAATCTTCACCTTGCATTTTGTACATATTTGCTGAAGGACCACCTAAATCAGTAATATGACCTTTAAAATCCTTGTCAGCAATTATTTGTGATATTTCACTTAGTATAGATTTTTCGCTTCGGCTAACTATAAATTTTCCTTGATGTGCAGAAATTGTGCAAAAACTACATCCTCCAAAACAACCTCTGTGTATGTTTATAGAATTTTTAATCATCTCAAAAGCAGGAATATCACCTTTGTTTTTATACTTTGGATGTGGTTTTCGAGTAAACTTGAGGTCATAAATTTCATCAATTTCTTTTGTTGATGTTAATGGAAATGGAGGATTTACAACAACATATTTATTTTCAACTTTTTGTATAATTTGTTTTGATGTCCATTTATTAGATTCTTCTTCAATTACTTTGAAGTTTTTGGCATAATTAATTTTATCTTTTAAACATTCTTCGTAAGAAAAAAGTTCTACCGACTCCCATTTTTTACTTGCAAATATTTCATCTTTAGAATCAATAATATACGAAACTTGATTTAGTGATTGTAAATTTTTATCCGAAGCTCCTTTTTGCATTAACAAAGCAAATTCTTTTACAGATTTTTCAGCCATTCCATAAAATAAAAAATCTGCTCCACTTTCTACTAAAATGCTTTTTTTAAGAGTATTCTGCCAGTAATCGTAGTGTGTCAGTCTTCGCATTGAGGCTTCAATTCCACCAATAATAACTTTTACGTCAGGAAACAATTTTTTTAAAATTTGTGTATAAACTATTGTTGGATAATCTGGTCTAAAACCTGCTTTATCGACTGGTGTGTAAGCATCGTTTGAACGTAATCTTATATTTGCTGTATAATGATTTACCATAGAATCCATGTTACCTGCTGTAACTCCAAAAAATAATCTAGGTTGTCCAAGTTTTTTAAAATCACGTAAGTCGTCTTTCCAATTTGGCTGAGGAACAATAGCAACTTTAAGTCCAAGACTTTCAAGAACTCTGCCAATAACTGCAACACCAAACGATGGGTGGTCAACATAAGCATCTCCAGTAAAAAGAATTACATCAAGTTGTGACCAGCCAAGTTTTTGAACTTCTTTTGAAGTTGTTGGTAATGCTTCTACTTTGTCAAAATTTGTTAAAGTCATATTTTTTTTTGTATTGTTTGCAACCAATTTTTAGGTTTGCCAGTCTTTCTGAAAAATAACCAAATTAAACCATGGAAAATATCGAGAACACCATCGAAAAACTACAGCAAAAAATTGAAGCTCAGCAGAAAATTTATAAAGTTATTATTACCCTAACCATAGTAATAATTTCTTTTCTGCTCTTATACACAGGCTCTCAACTTTTTGAAGTTTTGTATTAAAAAAATCAGTATTTCTACTGATTTTTTTTTGATTATTTTTTTCTGAAAAAAATCTGAATTGGTGCTCCGCTGAAATTGTATTTTTCTCTGATATTATTTTCGATATATCTTTTGTAAGGGTCTCTTATATACTGAGGTAAATTGCAAAATAATGCAAAAGCAGGAAAATTTGTTGGTAGCTGTGTTGCATATTTAATTTTAATATATTTGCCCTTATAAGCCGGTGGTGGATATTTATCAATAACTTCGTTTATAAATTCATTTAATTCAGATGTTTTAATTTTTCGACGGCAGTTATTATAAACTTCAAGACCATCTTCTAAAGCCTTAAATATTCGCTGTTTAGTAGTTGCTGAGGTGAAAATTACAGGCATATCGTTAAAAGGTTTAAATTTATCTAATATACCTTTTTTGTAAGCATCTGCTGTTTTAGTATCTTTTTCAATTGTATCCCATTTGTTTACAAGCAAAACCACTCCTTTATTATTATTCTGAATTAGTCTGAAAATATTTACATCTTGTGCTTCAACACCACGTTCTGCATCAAGCATTAAAAAACAAACATCAGAGTTTTCTATTGCTCTAACCGAACGCATAACAGAGTAAAATTCAATATTTTCAGAAACTTTCCCTTTTTTTCTTAATCCTGCAGTATCCAAAATAATAAAATCGTTTCCAAATTTATTGTATCTGGTATTAATTGTATCTCTGGTAGTTCCGGCGATTGGAGTAACAATATTTCGTTCTTCGCCCAAAAGTGCATTAATAAAAGACGATTTTCCAACATTTGGACGACCAACAACCGCAAAACGAGGTAAATCTAGTTCTTCTTCGTCAACAACTGTTTTTTTGAAAGACTTCACAACTTCATCTAGTAAATCGCCTGTACCTGAACCACTAAGTGATGATATGCAATAAATTTCGCCTAACCCGAAAGCATAAAAATTTTGTGCATCATAAATTAGTTGATTATTATCAACTTTATTAACAACAAGGAAAATTGGTTTTTTAACTTTACGTAAAATACTTGCAACTTCGTCGTCTAAATCTGTTATTCCGCTAATTACGTCAACTAAAAAAATAATTACATCGGCTTCGTCAATTGCCAGAATTACTTGTTTTCTGATTTCTTCTTCAAAAACGTCGTCTGAATTAGTTACATAACCACCGGTATCAATTACTGAAAAATCAACTCCGTTCCATATACATTTTCCATAATGTCTATCTCGTGTAACACCGCTTGTTTCGTGTACTATTGCTTTTCGTGATTCGGTAAGTCTATTAAAAAGTGTTGATTTTCCTACGTTTGGTCTTCCAACTATTGCTACAATGTTACTCATAAATTTGAAAATTGTTGATTTTGTTTATTAATGATTTTTTACTGTAAATTGTTAAATTTTTCTGCAAAGTAAACAAATTTTTTACAATCATTTAATATTAAACAATAAAAAAGTTTTATTAAATAGTTTTTATGCTTTTAAAATTGTTAAAAAATGTTGTTTTTTGATGTTTAAGACAGAGCTTGATAAATACTATTTCTACTTTATGAAGTTGAAATTAATTTGTATAATATTGAATTTTACTAGAATAAACCTTTGCTCTTATTAGGTTGGAAATTGCGTAAATTAAAAAATTAAAGTTGAAATTCTTTTTTGTTGTAAATGTTTGCAATATTTTACTTTTGGAATAAATTATCAGGCTAGTTTATTCCATAATGACAATGTAGAAACATTATCTTGAGATTTAATTTGATAAGTTTTTTAAAAATATTTAGTTCTGAGATTTATAGTATTGGTTATTAATTTTTTATAAGTTGCTAAAATAGAGTTATATTAAGTCTAAATAAAAATACCAATATTTAGGTATTGTCTTACGCAATTATTCTGTATAATTTTGTAGAAATAAAACAATCTTAAATGAAACTTTCGGAATTAAAAAATAATGATAAAGCAGTAATAACCAAAGTAAGAGGTAGAGGAGCTTTCAGAAAAAGAATTACTGAAATGGGATTTGTTAAAGGTCAGACAATTACAGTAGTAAAATATGCTCCTTTAAAAGACCCGGTAGAGTACAGTATAATGGATTATGAAATTTCATTGCGAAAAAGTGAGGCTGAATTGATTGATGTTGTAACAGTTGAAGAAGCAAAAGAAATTAGTGGAGAATCTAACGGAATTATCGAGATTGAACATTTTTTACAAGAAACTGCTAAAGAAAAGGGCAAAATAATAAATATAGTTCTTGTTGGAAATCCTAATTGCGGAAAAACAACTTTATATAATTATGCTTCTGGTTCAAAAGAACATGTAGGAAATTATGGAGGTGTAACTGTTGATGCAAAAAATGCAAAATTTAAGCAAGACGGCTACACTTTTAACATTACAGATTTACCCGGAACATACTCTTTAACAGCTTATTCACCCGAAGAATTGTTTGTCAGACAATATATTATCGACAATGTTCCTGATGTGGTTATTAATGTTGTAGATTCTTCAAATCTCGAAAGAAATTTATACCTCACAACTCAGCTTATTGATTTGGATATTAAGGTTGTAGTTGCATTAAATATGTACGACGAACTTATTGAGAAAGGTGCACGTTTTGACTATGAATCGTTAGGTCGAATGATAGGAATTCCGTTTATTCCAACTATAAGTTCAAAAGGTAAGGGCATTAGTGAATTATTTTCAAAAGTCATTGATGTTTACGAAGATAAAGAGAAAAGTTTAAGACATATTCATATAAATTATGGAAAAATAACTGAAAATTGCATAAAATCGGTTCAAGAAAAAATCAAGATAATTGAAAATAGTAACTTTCTGGTTAAATTATCATCAAGGTTTTTAGCCATTAAACTTCTTGAAAAAGATAAAGATGCTTTTAAAACTATAGAAAATTTCTCAAATTCACACGAAATAATTGAATCTGTAAATCATAATATTAAATTACTTGAAGAAAGTTTACGTGATGATAGCGAAACAATTATAACAGACGCAAAATATGGTTTTATTGCGGGAGCACTTAAAGAAACTTATAAAGAAAGTACAAAGGTAAGACGTAAAAAAACTGAAATTATTGACACTTTTTTAACACATAAAGTATTTGGTTTTCCGATATTTATATTTTTTATGTGGTTAACTTTTCAATCAACATTTTCGTTTGGAAAATATCCTATGGAATTAATTGAGTGGTTGGTCGAAAAAACAGGATTTTTAGTTAGTAACTACATGCAGGAAGGTATGTTAAAAGATTTAATTATTGATGGAATAATTGGCGGAGTTGGTGGTGTTATAGTTTTTTTACCTAACATTTTAATTTTATTCTTTTTTATTTCATTAATGGAGGATACCGGGTATATGGCTAGGGTTGCTTTTATTATGGATAAAATTATGCATAAAATTGGCTTACACGGAAAGTCGTTTATACCTCTTTTGATGGGGTTTGGCTGCAATGTTCCTGCAATAATGTCAACACGTACTTTAGAAAACCGAAACGACAGATTACTGACAATGCTCATAAATCCGTTTATGTCATGTAGTGCAAGACTTCCTGTATATTTGGTATTTGTAACTGCATTTTTTCCAAAATATGCAGGAACTGTTCTTTTTTCAATTTATGGAATTGGAATTATTCTGGCAATAACTGTTGCAATTATTTTCAAAAAAACAATTTTCAAAAACGAAGAAGTTCCGTTTGTTATGGAATTGCCTCCGTATAGAATTCCAACTATAAGAACCACAACAAAACACATGTGGAATAAAGGAAAACAATATCTTAAAAAAATGGGTGGAGTTATTCTAATTGCCTCTGTAATTATTTGGGCTTTAGGATATTTTCCATTAAATGAAAATTTGCTTGCAACTTACGAAAATAAAATTTCCAAAGTTGAAACCGATTATAATATAAAAATTTCTCAGTTATCAGATGAAAGTCAAATTATTGATTTAACTATTGAAAAAGATAGTATTATTAAAGAACTTTTAACCGAAAAATCAGCAAAACAACACTCCGAAACTTATATTGGAAAAATTGGACAATTTGTTCAACCTGTAATGCAACCGCTTGGTTTTGATTGGAAAATGTCTGTTGCAATAATAACTGGAATTGCAGCAAAAGAAATTGTTATTTCAACATTAGGAGTTTTATATCAAGTTGATGAAGAAATAGATGCAGAAAAATCGACTTTACAGTCAAAATTACAAAAAGAAACATATAAATCAGGCAAAAAAAAGGGACAAAAAGTTTTTAATCCGGTAGTTGCACTTGCATTTTTGATGTTTACACTAATTTATTTTCCATGTATTGCTGTGATAGCCGCTATTAAAAAAGAATCAGGGAATTGGAAATGGGCTGCTTTTACAATATTTTACACAACTGCAATTGCTTGGCTAGTTTCGTTTTTAGTTTACCAGATAGGTAGTTTATTTTTATAAATTAAAATTTTAAAAAAATGATACAAGAAATTTTAACATACATAATTATTTTATTTGCTGTAATTTATGTTCTTTTTAGTTTGATAAAATTTTTCAAACCTAAAAAGAGCACAAGCATAAACAATCAAACTTGCTACAGCGGTTGTGCCGGATGTTCACTTGCGAGCAAATGCTCGAAAGTGTAAGTAGCAGATATTATTATATTTATATTTTTTTTGTATTAGACGTTGCTGATGTTAAGTTTGCAATGTACAGCAAATTAATATTCTATAATATAAATTGTTATCTCAAATATATTTCTTGAAATGACAGCTTCTTAAAATCATAAAAATATTTTTTCTAAAATTATTCACAACTCCAAAGTTTAACATATTTTTAAAGAAGAAAAAATCAAATAATGAAAAAAAATACAAATATACTGATGATTTGCTGATTGAGTTTAATCAATAGTGCTTGTAAAAAATTGAAAATAAACTAAATATCATGTTCATTGTTTACATGTTCATTATCGGTATAAAAATTTCAAAATATTTCGTTTTATTTTTAATTTATTTCGATTTAATATTTAGATTTGCAGAAAATAAAGAAAATGACGGTATATTTATTTTTATCACTTCTATTTTGCAGTATTTCAAATAATTATCAAGATAATTCATTTGATAATTTATCGTTAGAAAATCAAACCAAAAATGAAATTTGTCCCCAGAGTCAATTTCTTGAAAATCACACAAAAAAACATATAAATTTGCTTGAATTACCCGAAATTTTAACTATTACTATTATTTTTAAAATAAAATTATTATATAAAAAAATTACAATCTTTAAAATAACAGAAAAACGTATTTTTGAATTTCAGGAATTTGTTTTTCTGCATAAAAATTTATCAGAAATAATTAAAAAACAGGAAGTGCTGATAATATAAAATTTTTCATGTTTAAATAACTTAATCAAATACTTGATTAACATTTTTTTATTAATTTTAATAATGCTTTGAAAATTTGTAAAAAAAATTTATGATGACGTTATTAGTTTAAAATCAATATCTTGAAACTATTAACTAAATCAGCAAAAATATTTTTATATATTATTGAAGTTAGTGTAATTTAGTTATTAATAATTTTAATTTATAAAAACATGGAAAATTCAAAAAATATTCAACAAAATGACAATAATATTTCACCAAGAAAATCAAATATAATATTCTTACTTATTATTGTTGGGATGATTGCATTAATGATTTTAGCTAAAATATTTTTTCTCTAACAATTTAAATTATAAACATTAAAAATGAAAAAAATATCAAAAATTCTGATTTCTTTTTTAGTCTTATTTCTTGTACCCACTGCTATTTTTGCAAATACGGGTAATGTGCCTAGTATAGCTGGAATTAGACTTGAATTTGTGTTGTTTGCGTTAACTTTAGTTGGTGTTGCACTTTTTCATAAGCATACACTAAAAGTTGCGTTAATTGGTCTGGCTGCAATTCTCAGTTTTAAATTTATTTTTGATGGAGAATTCAATATTATGGAACATTTGTTTGGAAATACTCCTATTCTTGAACAAATTTTAGATAAAGAAAGCCGAAGTGGAGAGTGGGTAATTTTGTTAAATTTACTTGGATTATTACTGGGTTTTTCAATTTTGGCAAAACATTTTGAAGAATCTAGAGTTCCCGAATATTTACCAAAATTTCTTCCTGATGATTGGAAAGGTGGATTGGTGTTATTAGTCATGGTTTTTGTATTATCTTCATTCTTAGACAATATAGCTGCGGCAATGATTGGTGGAACAATTGCTTTGGTTGTTTTCAAAAACAAAATACATATTGGATATCTAGCAGCAATAGTAGCAGCAAGTAATGCAGGAGGTTCGGGAAGCGTTGTTGGTGACACAACAACAACAATGATGTGGATAGATGGTGTTCCGGCTGGAAATATTTTTCATGCATATATAGCAGCATTTACAGCACTTTTTGCATTTGCTTTTATTGCAGCCAAACAACAGGACAAATTTCAACGTATTCAAAAAGATGCTCCCGAAAATTTAAAAATTGATTATGTGAAGTTGTTAATTGTAGGTCTAATTCTTGCTCTTACAATTGCAACAAATATATTATTTGATTTTCCGGCACTTGGAGTTTGGATAGCAATACTTATAGGTGCAATTTTCAGAAAAACACCTTGGGCTGAAGCTAAAAATTCGATTTTAGGTACAATATTTTTACTTTCGCTAGTAACTTGTGCATCAATGATGCCTGTTGATGAACTTCCACAAGCCTCTGTATTGTCTGCTTTTATTTTAGGTTTTGTTTCAGCTGTATTTGATAATATTCCACTTACAAAACTTGCCTTAGAACAAGGAGGTTACGATTGGGGTATGTTAGCATACGCAGTAGGATTTGGCGGTTCAATGATTTGGTTTGGCTCGTCTGCCGGAGTTGCTATCTCAAATAAATTTCCTGAAGCTAAATCGGTATTTAGTTGGATAAAAGGTGGATGGCATGTTACAATGGCATATATTATTGGTTTTGTGGTTTTATATTTGGTTTGGGGATGGGATCCTGCACCTAATCATAAAAATGACAAAAAAACAAATGAAAACACCGAAACTGTTAAACCTGTTGACGATGTTTCTATAAACAAAACTTTTATTTTATTTAATTAGAATATCTTAAAGAAAAGGTTCGGATTTATCTGAACCTTTTTTTTTGATAAAAAAGAGTTTGTTTTAAAATTTTGTCGAAATATATATTTGAGAATATAAAAAAACAATTTGTCATTTCCATGAAAACCATTTGATGTTACCTTTGAAATTGTAAAATATTAATTTGTTGTACATTGCGAAATTATTTCATATTTTCTTTTAATAAATGTACTTCCTTTTCCCAAATACTGTGGTAAGTTTAAACTCTATCTGAATGTCATTAAGGAGTAATCTTGCTTTAATTGAAATACTAAAGTTAACGACATAGCAACGTAAATACAAAGAACTTTTGAAGTTTAATTAACTTAATACTTTCAATTTAAGCAATTTTGCAAAGCGATGACATTTTCTTTGTTAAATTGTTACCACAGTATTAGGGAATAGAACATAAATGTATTGAAATTATGAAACAATTTTACTCCTAAATTCGTGAAAAAAATCTCCTTAATAATATTTGGTAAGAGTTTAACTTTTCACCGAATTTGAGTACAGGAAGTTAAATTATCAAAAAAAAAGGCAATGTAATTTACAATGCCTTTTTTATTTAATTTTTAAATTGTTATTATTTTGCTTTGTAAATGTTAGGAGTTACATCACCTTCTCTTAAAATTACTAATTTATCGGCAGTTAGCTCAACAATTTCGTATTTAACAGGAGCTTTTTCAACACCATTAACACTATCCCATTCTTTTAAAATCAGATATTTATCATCTTCACTCATTTCCCACCAACCTAAAACTTCAGAAGATAAAAATCCTTCTCCTATTGTTCTGCTGTATGCTAATTTTGTAGCATCAGAACCATCTCTTTGAAATGCAAGTGTTTCAGCTAAAAAGTCAGCTATTTTAGCAACATCACCACCAAGATTAATATCTGAATTTACTCCGGTTTCATCTTGAATATTTCCAGTTGCATTATCTATAACATCTTGTACCTGAAGTTTCCACGATTTTGCCATTAACATTTCACCTTTTGCAGAAACTTTTGCTTTTCCACCACCACAACTTACTAAGCTTACAAATAAAGCTGCTACTATTAAAATACTCATTACTCTTTTCATATCAATAATTTAAGTTAATAATTGTTATACAAGTTGCGAAACTATGCAAAAAAGATTTAAAAAACAATTTTTTTTTAGTTTGTTTTTATTCGATTTTGATTTAACATTTCTAGTCAATTTCGTTGATAGTTTCTGATAATAAAAGGGTGAATTGTGAATATTTATTTAAGAAACAATACTTCGATATAATTTGAGAATTTTAGAATATGAAAATGTAAAAATTTGGAAATTTATGATTTAGAGTTTGTTATGAAAGTTTGTACTATTTGTATTTTATTAAATATCTCAGATTTAAATTATTTATTAAAATATTAAATGAATGTCCGTTTTTATCACAAAAAAAAAGAAAAATATGTCATCGCTGTGCGAACTTGCTTAAATTGAAATACTAATGTTAAAAAGTGTAATATGTTCTTTGAATGTACATCGTTATTAGATTTACTTAAGTATTTCAATTAAAGCAGGATTTCTCCAAAATGACATTTGTTGGTGATGTTTACGGACAATCATTAAATATTAATATTGAATAATCAAAAAAAAAAGCACCCAAACTGAGTGCTTTTTTTAATTTATAATACTTTTTATAAATGTTTTTTATATTCTTTCATATTGAATGATTCTACCATGTCGCCTTGTTTTAAATCGTTGAATTTGTCAATGTTTAAGCCACATTCAAAACCTTTTGCAACTTCTTTTGCATCATCTTTAAATCGTTTTAACGAGCCTAAATGTCCGGTATAAATTACAATACCATCTCTAATAATTCTAACTTTATGTTCTCGACTTAATTTGCCGTCTTTTACTATACAACCTGCAACAGTTCCTACTTTTGTGATTTTAAATACTTCTGTAACTTCTGCAGTACCTAAAATTTCTTCTCTTATTTCAGGCGACAGCATACCTTCCATAGCATCTTTTAAGTCGTTAATTGCGTCATATATAATAGAATAATGTCTAATTTCAATATCTTCTTTTTCCGCTAATTTACGAGCAGCAACCGATGGTCTAACTTGAAAACCAATTATTACACATTTTGATGCAGATGCCAGCATTACATCACTTTCAGAAATCTGACCAACGGCTTTATGTCTTACGTTAACTTGTATTTCGTTAGTTGAAAGTTTAATAAGTGAATCAGAAAGTGCTTCAATTGAGCCAACAACGTCTCCTTTTATAATAAGGTTAACTTCTTTAAATTCACCAACTGCAATTCTTCTACCTATTTCGTCTAGTGTTAAATGTTTCTGAGCTCTTAACGACATTTCTCGTTGAATTTGTTGACGATAATTTGCCTTCTCTTTTGCTTCTCGTTCGTTATCAACAACTACGAATGTATCTCCAGCTTCTGGTGCACCGTTTAATCCAAGAATTAGAGCTGGTGCTGAAGGACCTGCCTCAAACATTTTATAGTTACGTTCGTTATACATTGCTTTAACTTTTCCAAAGTATTGTCCGGCAAGTACAAAATCACCACTTTTTAAAGTGCCATTCTGAACTAAAATTGTGGATACGTAACCTTTGCCTTTGTCAAGAGATGCTTCAACAATAGTTCCTTTTGCATTTCTGTCGGGATTTGCTTTAAGTTCAAGCATTTCAGCTTCAAGAAGTACTCTTTCTAAAAGTTTATCAACGTTAATACCCTGTTTTGCAGATATATCAGCAGAGCCATATTTTCCACCCCAATCTTCAACTAATAAGTTCATGTTTGCTAGAGCTTCTTTTATTTTTTCGGCATTTGCACCAGGTTTATCTACTTTGTTGATTGCAAATACTATAGGTACGTTTGCAGCCTGAGCATGGTTTATGGCTTCAATTGTTTGAGGCATAACACTATCATCTGCTGCAACTACAATAATTGCAATATCTGTAATTTTTGCACCCCTTGCACGCATAGCTGTAAACGCCTCGTGTCCCGGAGTATCAAGGAATGTTATTTTTTGTCCTCCTGCTAAAGTAACATTGTATGCTCCAATGTGTTGGGTTATACCACCTGCTTCCCCAGCAATTACATTTGTTTTTCTGATGTAGTCAAGTAATGAAGTCTTACCATGGTCAACGTGTCCCATTACGGTTACAATTGGAGGTCTTGGAAGTAATTGTTCTTCAGTATCTTCAATAACATCATCATTATCGTCTTCATATTTTTCAGCTAAAAATTCAACCTTAAAACCATATTCATCAGCTAACATTCCAATTGTTTCTTCATCAAGTCTTTGGTTTATAGAAACAGGAATATCCAAATCCATACATGTAGAAATAATCTGATTTACATGTACGCCCATCATATTTGCTAACTCGTTGGCTGTTACATATTCTGTAACTTGCAATATTTTTTCACTTAAAACCTGATCTTCTCTTTCCTTTTCAATTTTAGTTCTTACATCATCTCTTTTTTCTCTACGATATTTTGCTGATTTACTTTTTGTTTTGTTAGTTAATCTGGCTAAAGTTTCTTTTACTTGTTTTTGGATATCTTTTTCGTCAATTTCGGTTTTTGGCTTTTTCTTTTTAAGCTTTGGATTTACTTTTGTGGCAACTTTGCTTTTAAGAATAGGTTTTTTAATAATTGCAACTTTTTTCTTTTCAGGGTCAACAGCTTCAATATCAACTAATTCTTTATTAATTCGTTTCCTTTTTCTTTTTTTACCTTTAAACTTATCGTCAGCAGCAACTACAGGAACTATTTTTCTTGCAATTTTCTTTATTTTGTCTATTTCTTTGATTTTGTTTTTGTCAGAAGGAAGGTCAATTTTACCTATAACAACAGGTCCTTCAAGTTTTGTGAATGAAGTCTGGAATATATCTTCTTCTACATTAATGTTGTCTTCTCTATCGTAAACAATATCATCAGTTTCAAAAACTTCTTGTAATTTTCCTTCTTCTTTTAAATCTTGTTTTCGTTTTTCGAATGCATCTTTTCTCTGTTTTTCTCGTTCTTTTCGTTCGTCCTCTTTTTGTTTTCTTGTTTTCTTAGGCGGTCTGGTTTTTTGATTTAACATACTTAAATCGATTCTACCAACTACTTTTATATCAGATTCTATTTCTTTAATTTTTTCTTCGTTTTCTATAATCGGTTCTTTTTTCTCGATAATTTCTTTTTTCTCAAGAAATTCTTTTTTCTCAATAACTTCTTCGATTTTTGTATTTTTTATTTCAATTTTTTCTTCAATTTTCACTTCTTTTTTAAACGGTTCTTTATAGTGAGTTTTTTCAATTCGTTTATCAGTAATGTTTTTGTCAACTATTTTTTCGTTTTTATATTCGTTTTTAAATTCAGTTTTATTTTCATTTTTTTTGTATTCAGGTGAGTTTTTATTTGCAAATTTATTGAATTTATCAAGATTAATTTTACCAATTATTTTAATATCAGTTTTTACATCATTCTTTGAAGTTGCATTAGTGTCTTTTACCAAAATAACATTTTCGGAAACATCTTCATTGTCTGTTTCTTCGTTCGAACTTACTTCTTTTTTTTCATTTCGCTTTACAAATGCAATATTTTGAGATTCTTTTTTGAGGTTTCTATCATGACCGTATTCCTTCAAGAGCAGATTGTACTGGTCTTGAGTAATTTTGCTGTTGGGATTTGATTCTATCTCATAACCTTTGCTATGCAGGAAATCAACAATAGTAGATGTTCCAACACTTAATTCTTTGGCTATTTTGATTAGACGAAATGTGTTATCTTTTTCTTTCATAAAATAATATAAACTAATTAAACTAATTGAATTTGCAATTAAACTACAAATTTAACAAACTGATTTTAATAAAAAAACTAATTTTCGTCAAATTCTGACTTTAATACTTTTAATACATCTTGAATTGTTTCTTCTTCCAAATCTGTTCTTTTTACTAATTCTTCTGCCGTTAAATTTAATACACTTTTAGCTGTATCGCAACCAATGGCTTTTAATTCATCAATAACCCAACCTTCAATTTCATCTGCAAATTGTTCGAGGTCAATATCTTCTTCTCCTTCTTCAATTTCTCGGTAAACATCAATTTCGTAACCGGTTAATAGACTTGCGAGTTTTATGTTTAATCCGCCTTTGCCAATTGCTTTTGAAACTTCTTCGGGTTTTAGGTAAACTTCGGCACGTTTTCGTCCTTCAATTATTTTTATTGAACTTATTTTTGCCGGATTTAATGAACGTTGTATATATAGTGATGTGTTATTTGTAAAATTTATTACGTCAATATTTTCATTTCGTAATTCGCGAACAATTCCGTGAATTCTAGAGCCTTTCATTCCAACACATGCTCCAACCGGGTCAATTCTTTCGTCGTAAGATTCTACTGCTACTTTTGCTCTTTCGCCGGCAACTCTTACAATGTTTTTTATTGTAATTAAGCCGTCAAAAATTTCGGGAACTTCTAATTCAAATAATCGTTCTAAAAACAATGGTGAAATTCTTGAAAGTATGATTAATGGTGTACTGTTTCGCATCTCAACTTTTTCTACTACTGCTCTTACAGCATCTCCTTTTCTAAAAAAATCAGATGGTATCTGTTCTGCTTTCGGTAAAATTAATTCGTTTCCTTCGTCATCTAATACTAAAATTTCTTTTTTCCAAACCTGATATACATCTCCGGTAATTATCTCACCTACACGACTTTTGTATTTTGAATATACATTGTCTTTTTCTAATTCCAGAATTTTTGATGTAAGATTCTGACGTAGTGATAGAATTGCTCGTCTTCCAAAATCTTCAAGTTTAACTTCGTCAGTAACTTCTTCGCCTACTTCGTAATCCGTATCAATTAATTGAGCTTGAGTAAGAGTTATTTCTTTGTTTGCATCTGTAATGTCGTCGTCTTCAACAACTATTCGATTTCGCCAAATTTCAAAATCGCCTTTATCGATATTTATTATAATGTCGAAATTTTCATCTGTTTCGAATTTCTTTTTCAGTAAACTACGGAACACATCTTCTAATACACGCATCATTGTTGCTCTGTCAATGTTTTTTAAGTCTTTAAACTCCGAAAATGTGTCAATTAAATTTACGGTTTCCATTTTTTTTATGTTATTTGAAAGATATTACTAATTTCGTTTTATTGATTTCTGATAAATTCAAATTGTTTATTTCTTTTTTTGAATTTTGTATTAAAATTTCATTTTTGGTTTCGTCTACACTTATTATGGTGGCTATTAATGTTCTACCGTCTTTTGTATAAATCTCTACTTTTTTGTCAATATTCTTTTTATATTGTTCAATTACCTTAAATGGTGCTGAAAGTCCGGGTGAAGAAATTTCAAGTTCAAAATCTTCGTAAATTGTTTCTAATTCGTTATATAATTGTCTGTGAATTAATGCACAATCATCTAAACCAAGATTTGAATATTTGTCAAGTTTTATTTGAATTTTATTTGAATTATTTATTATTTTCAGTTCTACTAAAAATATCTCTGAATTTTCTAAAATATTCGTTAATTTACTTTCAATCAAATTTTTATCTAGCACAGTATAACAAATTTATTAATTAAAATAGGGGACTTGTGTCCCCTATCATTAAAACTTTTCACTTTGCAAATTTAATTTTTTTTATTTAATATTCAAAATAAATAATTACACAATTTATTAAAAATCTTGAATAAAAGAATCTAACGTAAAGCTAATTTATTCATTTAAAAGTCTTTCAATATCCTGAATTATTTTATCAGGTGGAGTAGAAGGTGAATATCTTTTTATAGGTTTGCCCTCTTTGTTTATTAAAAACTTAGTAAAGTTCCATTTTATTGATTTTATTCCTAAAATTCCAGGGAGAAAATCTGTTAAATATTTAAATACCTGATGACTGTGTTCTCCATTTACATGAATTTTTTCGAACATCTGGAAAGTAACACCGTAGTTGAGTTTACAAAAGTTTGATATTTCAGATTCGGTTGCAGGTTCTTGATTAGCAAATTGATTGCATGGAAAAGCTAATATCTCAAATCCGGATTTATTATATTTTTCGTAAATTTGCTGTAATCCTTTAAAATGCCATGTAAATCCACAATTACTTGCTGTATTAACAATTAACATTACTTTGTTTTTATATCTTGTAAAAGGAATAATTTCGCCATCAATTGATTTAGCCGAAAAATAATATATTGAGTTTACCATTTTTGATTATATTTAATACAAAAAACTGATTAAATTTTAGATATTACCTTAATTTAGTTTTGCAAAGTTAAAAAAAAACTTAATGTTTTGAAAAATTATTATTGAAATTATTATAACGAATTAAAGTAAGCAAATTAAATATTTAAATTATTGATGTTTAATTATTTAAAATTTATTTTATTTTCATTTCGTATTTTTTATTTTCAATGACTTTATCTTTTGAAAAATAATCAGCATGATATTTATTATTTACGAACAATTCCGTTTGGTCGCAGTAAAATTCGCTTGCAGGTTGTCCTGATTCGCCTGTCGGAATTATTGTTAGCGATTCGTCGAAATTTGCAAAAGAAAAAATGCTTCGATGTGATGCTCCATTATCAGTAATATATTTATTGCCAAATTGATATGAATATGGACAAACTGTATGATTACTTCCACCAACTCCGTAAGGACCTCTGTTTAAGTTAAACGCAAAATCAAGAATTTTCACAGCACTGAGTGGATGAACAAGTTCGAGTGTATGAATATTTCCCCAATACCATTTTTCAGGATTTTCGCCATACGCAAGTTTTAAATTTTCAATTGCTTGCAGATAACTTTGATTTACTATGTCTGAAAATATTTCTAATGTATCTTTTGTAGTTACATTATCACACCAGTAAGTGTATTTATTTGCCCAAACATGTTCTACTAAATTATTAACCATTCGTTTGTTGGACAAAAATTTAGTTGTCAATTCATCTCCTAGTTCGTCTGTAGCAAGATTTTTTGCCAAAGTAATGTAAAATTCTTCAAAAATTGTCGCAGCCGGACTATCAGTGTTTAAAATGCCGTTCCAAGTTGATAAAATTTCAAGTGATTTTTTTACTGTTTCATCTTCGGAAGCTATTGAACTAGCATTATATATGATGTCTGGCAAAATCATTTCCACAAGTTTTGATTTAAAATCGGAATGCATATTTTCAAAATCCTGAATTGAAAGTTTTTCTTTAGATTCGAGCATTTCTCTTATTCTTTTTATTCTGTAGTCCTGATAAGTCCAGAATGATATATAATATGGATAATCTTTTGCAAAACTGTTATTTGCCGAAGAAACGTAACCTCTTTCGGGGTTATATTCGTGAGGTAGAGAATCAAATGGAACAAATCGTTTCCAATCGTATTCGTCTGTTTCTCCGTTGTATATTGAAATTCCATCTCCTTTTCTGATTGGAACTCCTGCTGCACAATACATTCCAATGTTTCCTTCTTTATCGGCATATACAATATTCTGACTTACTGAAATAAAAGTTTTTATAGCATCTTTAAAATCCTCCCAGTTTGAAGCACGATTTAGAAGATAAATTGTACGGAATTCGTTACTGTATTCATTTCCTATCCAACGCATTGAAATAGATTTATCTTTTATTTTTTTAATTTCAGAAATTATTGGTCCTCTGTGTGTAAAATATAATTTTTTTTCAATTTCGTTTCCTTCTTTTGTTTTAATAATTTCGGTTTTAACTTCCATTTCCTCCCATTCGCCATTAAATTTATATTGATTTGGATTTTCGGGATTTATTGTTTCCATGTAAAAATCTATATCATCGAGCATTACATTAGTCATTCCCCATGCAATATTTTCGTTGTGTCCTGCTACTATTCCGGGAGCTCCGGGAATAGTTAGACCTGTAACATTTAATTTTCCTTCGACCACTAAATGAACCTGATACCAAATTCCCGGAATGCCATATCCAAGGTGCATATCGTTTGCCAGAATTGGACTTCCGGTTTCACTTTTTTTTCCGGATACAGCCCAGTTATTACTTGCCATTAGTGGTTGAATTCCAAGATTTTCAACTAGTTCTGTTTTTGTTATAAGCTGATTTTCAAGTTCATATTTAATGCTGTCTAAACAAAAATCGTAAATAATTTCATCTCCTTTAAAATCAGGAATTATTGCATTAAATCTGGCAGAATCGACAACACTTTTAATATCCGCAGCCAAAATTTCACTAGACCAGGCAGTTCCTAAATCCCAACCAATATATCCAATAATATTTATAGATTGTTGTGGTAGCCATTCGTCAGGTTTATAACCAATTAATTTAAACTCAATTGGTAAATTTTCGTTTTGCATATAATAATTAACACCTTCGGCAAATGAATATAACATTTGTACCATATCATTATCAAGACTATCAAGTATAATATTTGATTTTTCGGGAATTCGTAAGGCTCTGAGTAAAACATCACTATCAACATATTTTTCGCCAAAAATTTCGGAAAGGCGACCTTGCGTAACTCTTCTGATTAAATCCATCTGCCACAGTCTGTCCTGAGCCATAACATAACCTAGTGCCCTATACAAATCTGTTTCGGTTTCAGCGTAAATGTGTGGAATTCCATAGTTATCACGGTAAACCGTAACTTCACTGCTCATGCCCGGAATTGTTACTTCTGATTCGTAATCGGGTAGTGATTTGGTTGCAAAGACTTTGATAAAAATAAAAATTGCAGAAACAAGAATTAATAAAGTAATTACTATTCCAAGAATAATTTTTGACGACTTTTTCATATATAAAAATATTTGTAAAATGTTTATTTTTGTTACGTTGATTGTAAACGCTTAGCAATTTTGAAGTGCTTAACAGTTTCAATTTTTTTTATCTGTAATAAATTTATTATAATTTGTAAATCAATTATTTTCATTAGTTAACTAAAGATTTTGCAAATTATAATATTTTCTAAAGCTACTTGGTTGTTTCATATTTAAATCATTAATTTAAAATTCAAATTTAAACAAATTTGATTTTTTAAAATATTATTTACAAAAAAAAGTATAAGTTTTTTAATCCACTACCAATTAATTATGTTATTTTTGATTTAAAATGATATTGCTTTTGTTGTTATTTCAATCGTTTTGTTATTTTTTTATAATTAATGATAATAATTTAATTAGAATTTTTCATTTATAATTTGTATTTTTATATTTGGAAAAAATTACTAATATGGATATTTCTCAATTTACGAATAACGATTTCAAAGTAAAATCTTTAGGCAATAGAAGGGTAAAATCACCTTTGATTTTATCAAAACGAGATGGAGACGGAGTCTATAACTATGTGCTTGATGGCGACAGGATTTTGTATAATCCATCAATAAAAAGCATAAAAAAATATACAGACGAAGGTATTCTTCCAATTTCTTTTGAAAAAGCTGGACCAAAAGAATTTATTTTTTTTGACCCAAGTAAAACCAAAGTCGGAATTGTAACTTGCGGAGGTTTATGTCCGGGATTAAATAATGTAATCAGAGGTTTAGTTATGCAACTGAATTACAGATATAATGTTAGACGAATTTTGGGTTTTAAATACGGATACGAAGGTTTTATTGCAGAATATAACCACCCTTATGTTGAATTAACACCATCGTTAGTAGCTAATATTCATACACTTGGAGGAACTATTTTAGGTTCGTCAAGAGGAAAACAAGATATAGGTGCAATAGTAGATACTTTGGAAATTAATAATATAAATATTCTTTTCACAATCGGAGGTGATGGAACCCAAAGTGGTTCGCATGTAATTCATGAAGAAATTGAACGTAGAGGTTTGAAAATTGCTATGGTTGGGATACCAAAAACGGTTGATAATGACTTAAATTTTGTAAACAAAACTTTTGGTTTTGAGACAGCTTTCACAATTGCAAATGCAATAGTTCGTGATGCTCATAATGAGGCTAAAGGTGCATACAATGGCATAGCAATTGTTAAGTTAATGGGACGTGATTCTGGTTTTATTGCTGCAAATGCTGCTTTGGCAACTCAAGAAGCTAATTTTGTGTTAATTCCTGAAATGCCATTCACCCTTGGTGGCGAAAATGGATTTCTGAATGCCCTAAAAAAACGTCTGGAAAAAAGTCATCATGCTCTTATAATTGTTGGTGAAGGTGCAGGTCAGTTTTTATTTGAAGAATCTAAATTTCAGGAAACTGATGCGTCAGGTAACAAGAAATTTAAAGATATTGGATTGCTTTTAAAAGCTGAAATATCAAATGAATTTAAAAAGCAAAATTTTCCGCATACTATTAAGTATATCGACCCAAGTTATATTATAAGAAGTGCGGCTGCAAATGCAAACGACAGTAAATTTTGTAACTTATTAGCACAGAATGCTGTACATGCTGCAATGGCAGGTTATACCGATGTTTTAATTGGTCACTGGAGTGAAAATTTTACACTTTTGCCAATTCCTGCAGCTGTAAAGGAGAGAAAGAAAATTAATCTTGAAAGCGAACTTTGGTGGAATGTTCTTGAAACGACAGGACAACCTACAAAAATGGTTGATGAAGAATTCCAGCAACCTGTTACTAAAAGCGAGGTTTAAGTTTCTGATTTATAGTAAATTTATAAACAGAATTTTTTTATTAAGATGTTTAATTATTTCCAGCAAATTTTGAACGATATAATAATATGTTTATTTTTAAATTAAATAGTCATTGTAGTTAACATTCTTATTAGAAAATAAATATCTTTGCAAAACAATAAACGATTAATTTAATTGAATATCAAAATAGAAACAAAGTTTATAAACAAAAAACATTAGTAATTAATTTAATACAATTTTAGATGGAAGAATTTGATAATAATCACATTGAAGAAAGTGATGCAGTTTTTAGTAAAACTATAAAAGCTGGAAAAAGAACGTATTATATAGATGTGAAACAAACTAAAAATAAAGAACATTATTTGACAATTACCGAACGAAAGAAAAAATTTAATAAAAATTCAGGTAATTTTGAATTAGAAAAACACAGGATTTTTCTTTATCAGGAAGATTTTGAAAGTTTTATAAATGCAATTAATGACTCTATTGATTTTATAATAGACAATCAACCAACTGAATAGTTATTATTAATGTTAAAAATATATTTTAAATATATTTTTAATATGATATGTTTAGCAGTAATTATTTAGTTTTTTTGTTTATAAGTATTTGATTTTGTATCTATTCAATAAAATCCATCATTTTATTACTTTGAATTCAACTCTTCGGTTGTTTGATTTTCCTGAATCTGTTGTGTTTACATCAACAGGTTTTGTGTCGCCATAACCAATAGCGTTGAGCATTTGAGTGTTGCAGCCAACGCTGGTTAAGTATGTTTTAACTGCCAATGCTCTTTTTTCAGATAAATCTTTGTTATAAGCAATTCCGCCTGTATTATCAGTATGACCTGATATTTCGACTTTTAAATCAGGATATTGATTCAAAAATTCAGCTAAACGATTTAATTCGGGGTACGATTCAGGTTTAATTACAAACTTATCTGTATCAAAAAATAAATTAGTCAGCGGAATAGCTACTTCGTTGTTAATTAATTCATCAATCGAAATTAATACAAAATTCTTTTCAACTTCAACAGATTTTTTTTCGTTAGACAAATCAATATTTCCCGATTGTGGATAGTATCCATCTTTCTTTACATAATATCCATATTTTCGACCTAATGTTAAAGTTATAAAGTATTTACCATCAGCTGGATTACTTTTAGAGTGTCCAATAATTTGACCAGATGTAAGGTCTTCCCAAACTATTTCTGCATCAAGAGGATATGTTTTGTCATCAGTAACTATTCCTTTAATTGTAGCAACTTGTTCGGGTCTAAGTTCTTTAGGAAGCTCAAAATAATAAATATCTGATTGTGAGGCTGTAAAAAATGAAAAATATGCAACTTCACCATTTGTTGTAATTTTGTATCCATATTCATCTTCACCGGTGTTAATTTCTTTACCAAGATTCACTGGTTCAGACCAATATAACCACGATGTATCATATAATCGAGTAGTTTTGTAAACATCAAGTTTACCTAAGCCGGCATGTCCTTCTGAGCTGAAATACAGTGTTTTCAAATCAGGATGAAGAAATGGTGAACGTTCGGCAAATGGTGTATTTATTGTTGTACCAATGTTTATTGGCAACCCCCATCCTGCTTCATTTTTTATGGAAATATAAATATCAGAATTTCCCGAAAGCGAACCATGAAATTCTTCTCCATGCTCGTGATACATTCCTATACCACCAGAACGGTCTGATATAAAAATCATTGCATTACCATCGGCAGTTATCATTGCATCGGCTTCCCAGTCGCTTGCTGAATTTATTACTGGAAATTCTTTTGTTTTAGACCAACCTGAAACAGTTTTTTCTGAATAGTAAATATCTCCATCTGAATATAATAGCATAGTATTTCCGTCTGCTGAAATTGATAGTGGAGCTTCATTTCCAAATTTAGAGCTTAAATTTTCGACTAGGGTAGGAGAAGTCCATGTTTCATTTTCTTTTGTTGATAAAAAAATATCTTCAAAGCCTATATTGTCAATACGTTCTCGTCCACAAAAATATAATGAATTATCATCAGCTGAAATTACAGGAGCGTATTCCATTGCGTCAGAATTTATTAGATTACTGATAGATTGAGATGTTATCTTTGTATCTTTTGAATCTAAAATTTTTATTATTTCGTCAAAACGTTCATCTTCTGGAAAATAAATCTTATATTTATTTATTACATTTTTTGCCTCACTCCAGTTTTTATCATCTAAAAATGGTGAAATTAAACGCTGTACTGAAACAAATGCCAGTTCAGACGGAGCAGCCGATACAATAAATTTTTCGTAATAAGATTTATTTGCCTCAAGATAACCAAAATACAATGTTAATTTTTTTGCTATTTCAGCATTTGTTTTGATAGCTGATAAGGTATCGTTATAAAAAGGATAATCTGGATAAACTTTTTGAAATTTTTCAATTTGTGATATTTCTCCTTCACTATAATAGTTATAACATATTTGTTTCCAAATAGTTTCATATTTTGATTTTGCTTGTTCGTATAAATAAGATTTGGGATATTTAGTACAGAAACTTTTATAAGCTTCTAAAGTATTAATTTTTTTTGCATTAGCATAAACTAATTCATCTCTTAATTTTTCTGCTTGGTTTGAAAATTCAGTCTCACTGTAAATATTTATAAAAGTTTCGTAAGTTTCTAAATCATTGCTTTTTATTGTGATTTCCAAATCGTATTTAGCAGATTTTTCTATTATTGAATTAATATTTTCTAAAGTAATTCCAAAATTAGTTTCTAATTCTGATTTAGTTTGTTTATCAAGTTTTTCGAACTTTTTTTTGACTATTTTTGCATTGGAATATGCTTTTGTACAATTAAATTTTGAATAGTCAGAATTACTGTAGATTAGTGCTAAACCATATTTTGCTTCCAATGTATTTTTATCTTTTTCAATACATTTGTTTAAAATTTCCAGGGCTTCATTATACTGTTTTTCTTCAATATACGAAAATGCCTTATTAATGTTCTGACCAATTAAAGCATTTGATATTGTCAGAAATAGAATTAAAAATTTTATTTTCATCAGTAAATTTTGATTTATAAAACAATAAACAAATATAACTCATTTTATATTAAAATTATTTTGAATTGGAAAAAAAAAGCGAATGTAAATAAATACATTCGCATAAATAATTGAAATATAAGAATTTTACTCAAATTCAATATCTGCAAATTTCGAGTCAACTGTAACAGTTGATTTAGTAGTTTTATCGGTTCCAATATATCCATCAAAATTTGACAATGATTTATCAGAGTTTTCGGATATGTTATTACCTTCTGGAAACGTGATATTTCCATATTCACTATCGGCTTTAATTTTGTAAGATGCTGCATCATTAATATCAATGGTTGCATTACCGTAACTCATTATTAATGTGCAAGATGTAAAATAATTAGAGACATCTGAAATTTCTAAATTACAATATTTTAAATCAGCTTTTAAAATATTTTTCAATTTCCCGATTTTGTAATCAGAATATTCTCCTTCGCAAACAAAATTTTCAAGTTCTTCTATCTCAAATGGATTGTCGTATTTAGAGTCTGTAACTATTGAATTTGCTTTTGTAACATTTATATCTGAATATTTACTTTTTATTATAAGTGCTTCACTTTCTGTAATATTAATTTCAGAAAAACTTAATTGAAGTTTTAACCAATCACATTGTTTAATAGTAGCAGTAGAATACGATAAAATAATTCCGGAACGAGGTTTAGATTCGCCAAAAATTAGTTTTTCTGCAATCAAACTTCCAAATTTTACTTCAATTAACGATTTCCCCGTAAGTTCATGAATATAAACGTCTCCATAAGAATTTAACAAATTTAGTTTTAAATATTTGGGCATGAATATTTTGTAATCTATACTAAATTCTGAATTTGAAATAGTTGATTCGAAGTCAGTTATTGCTGAAATTAATGTATCAACTTCTGAAAAATTTATACTGATTTTTTCAAAAAAATCATCAGCTTTTTCCTGATTACTAGCATCAACTGTTATAGTTACTGTTATTGATAACTTATCGCTGTCCCAGTTTTCAATATGTATTTTCCCAAATTTATTTGTGATTTTAAAACACTTTGTTGCATCTACATTGTATTGTTGTTCAATAACTTTTGTAAAATCGTCAGCAAAAATATTATTAGAAATAAATAGAAGTGATAAAACAGTTAGGTAGCTTAGCATTTTTAAATAATTTGTTTTCATGATTTTTATTTTTAAATTGTTTATTTTTAAATTATTTGTTATATTAAATTATAGCTATAAGTTTTTTTTCGAATAAAATTTTTAACAGTTTTCTTTAATTTGAGTAATAACTCTGTCAAGTAGTTTATCTTTAAATTGATAATTTGTAATAATTGCATTTATTATTTTTATGTTATTTGAAGTATTTTGCAATTCAATATTTAAGTTGATAATTGAATTATCAATTTCTTTTAAATCGTTAAGTATTCTTAGTTTTTCGCTTTCATTTACAAAGCATTGAAGCTGATTAAATTCGTTCATTTTTTTTTCTATTTTATTTTCAAAATAAAATTCTATTTCGCTGTATTCAGTTGATATATTGTTAAATGCAATATTTTTATTTGATTTATTTTCAATTGTGTAATTATTATTGTATAGAGCTAAAATACAAGTAATTGAAATTGGAATTAAAAAAATAGCAGCCATCAAAATCACTTTAAACTTTGACTTTTTTCTTTTTATTTCATATAGCTTCATTTTGTTTTCAAAACGTTCAAAATGACCACTTTCAGGTTCAAAATTATCAAGTAATTCGGAATTGTTATATAAAAAATCTTCAAAAAGTTTCATTATGTTTTGGTAAATTAATTATTATTAAATTGTACTGCGAGTCTTGTACTTTTTTTTTAATTCTTTCTTTTTCAATTTTTTCATGTTTTCAAAATATCCAATAATTTTTGCTTTGCTCTTGCCAGTTGCGATCTTGATGTAGATGCTGTTACATTTAAAATTGACGAAATTTCATCATGGTCGTAACCTTCTAAATGATATAATGAAAATACAATTCTATACTTATCAGGTAATTGCATTAAAGCATATTTAATTTTTTCTGCAATTTTCTGTTTATCTGTTTCCGAAAAATCATAATCGTCTCCATATTCGTAAAATTCTTCTTCAAACTTCTCAAATTCAATTTTTTGCTTTCGTAGAAAATCCAAAGACTTGTTAATTGCAATTTTTTTTAACCATGCTCCAAAACTTACTTCGTTTCCATAAAAGTTTATTTTTTCAAAAGCAGCTAAAAAAGTATCTTGCATTATATCTTCAGCATTAAACTTATCATTAACAATACGAAAACAAGTATTAAACAACGCAGAATAGTACAACTTGTAAATCTGAAATTGAGCTTTCGGATTTTTTTTAATGCACTTTTCAATTAAATTCTGATGTATATTTAGATATTTATTTTTCATCGTTAATTTCACCTTAAAGACGTAACAAAAAAATTAGTGCTGCAATTTTTTTCAAAAAGTTTATAATTATTTCGAAAAATATTTATAAAAGAATAAATTTCAGATAAATATTATCAAAAATAATTTTAGTTTTTATGATTTAAAAATAATTTAATTTTTTAAGAGGTTGTTTAAAATTTATGTATGTACTTCTATATTAATATTATATTACGCATGTCATTTCTTGAACTTTTTCACCGTTAGGTAAATCTCTTTGATGAATGCAATTAAGTTATAAAAAGTAAACTTTTCTCACGAAACGAAGTGAGTAATCTGAAATAATATTGCAATGTACAATAAATTAACATTTTACTCTTTCAGTTGTAACATCAAAGAGATTTCATGGAAATGACAATTCAGTGATTATATTTTTCATAAAATATTTTTTGTGAAAATTCTAAACAACTTCTAAGGAATATTTTTTAATTTTACAAAATAAATTTTACAAATGAAATTATAAATCTATACATTATATGAACTTTGATTTAATAGTTATAGGAAGCGGTCCGGGAGGATACGTTGCAGCCATAAGAGCCTCACAATTAGGTATGAAGGTTGGAGTTGTTGAAAGAGCAGAATTGGGTGGTATCTGTTTAAACTGGGGGTGTATTCCTACAAAATCACTTTTAAAAAGTGCTTCAGTTTTTGAATATATCCAACATGCAGAAGAATATGGAATTACTGTAGGCGAATCATCTGCCGATTTCTCAAAAATTATTGCAAGAAGCCGGAATGTAGCCGAACAAATGAGCAAAGGAATTCAGTTTTTATTCAAAAAAAATAATATCGAACACTTGCAAGGTTTTGGTAAACTGGTTGATAAATCGACAGTTGAAGTAAAAAACAGTGATGGAGTTTCGACAAAATATTCTGCAAAAAATATAATTTTAGCTACTGGTGCTCGTTCTCGTCAATTGCCAAATTTACAGCAAGATGGTAAATATATTATTGGCTATAGAGAAGCATTAACTTTGGATAAAAAACCTGAAAGCATGATTGTTGTAGGTTCAGGGGCTATTGGAACAGAACTTGCCTATTTTTATAATGCTATGGGAACAAAAGTAACTTTGGTTGAGTTTTTACCTAACATTGTTCCTCTTGAAGATGAAGAAGTTTCAAAACAACTTGGTCGCTCTTTGAAAAAACTCAAAATTGATGTAATGGTTAGTTCATCTGTTGAAAAGGTTGAAATAGAGAATAATAAATGTAAAGTTACTATCAAAACTAAAAAGGGTGAAGAAATTCACGAAGCAGATATCGTACTTTCTGCTGTTGGAATTACTCCTAATCTCGAAAATATTGGAATTGAAGAACTTGGAATAGAACTTGAAAAAGGCAAAATTAAAGTTGACGATTATTATTGTACTAATATTGAAGGTGTTTTTGCAATTGGAGATATTGTTCACGGACCTGCTTTGGCTCATGTTGCGTCTGCCGAAGGAATTTGTTGTGTTGAGAAAATTGCTGGACATCACCCAAAACCTGTTGATTATAAAAATATTCCGGGTGCAATTTACACAACTCCCGAAATTGCTTCGGTAGGAATGACCGAACAAGCTGCAAAAGATAATGGTTTTGAAACAAAAATTGGAAAATTTCCATTTACTGCATCTGGAAAAGCCACTGCAGCAGGTAATAGAGATGGATTTGTAAAACTTATTTTTGATGCTAAAGACAACAGTCTTTTAGGTGCTCACCTTATTGGATTAAATGTTACAGAAATGATTGCCGAACTAGTAGTTGCAAAAACTCTCGAAACTACAGCAATGGAATTAATAAAATCAATTCACCCACATCCAACTATGTCTGAAGCCATTATGGAAGCGGCGGCGGCGGCGTATGGTGAAGTTATTCATATTTAAGAAAACTCTTGGTAAAAATAAATATCAATATTTTAAAATTATTAAACTCATAAAATCGCTTTGTCAACTTTGACATAGCGATTTTTTTTTTTATTTATTCATGATATTCAAATTATTATATTTTTTTTTTAAAGAAAACTATTTCTTTTTATGGAATCTGCAAAACTCATTCATCAAAGAAGAAAATAATTTATTATTAACCTTAAAATTTAAATATTATGAAACGAGTTATTTTATTATCAGTATTATTTTTTTCGATGTTTTTATCGGCAAATGCTCAGGTTTATTCAAAAGCAGCAGGACAGAATATTATTTATGAATCGAAAAAAGATGTAGAAACAGGTGATTATATTATAGATGAAGAAACAGGTAGTTATGTCCAAACTGAAGTTCAGAGTGATACTTACGGAAATGCACAGGGAAATCAATACGATTTGGCTGTTGATGGAGCTTTTGATGGAGAAACAATAGCAGTTATTCAGCTTTATACGTTTGATTTTAGTATGCCTCAGGAAGCATTAAAAGAAAAAGGTTTTTCGGTTTATCGATGGATTGGAAATCCGCCATCAGTTGAAGAACTTGAAGAATCACTTAAAAAAAGTTGTCAACTTTGGATTATTTCAGATAGTTACAGAAAACTTACAGATGAACATATTGCAATTATAAAACAATATTTCGACGATGGTCATGGTGTTTATATCTGGGGCGATAATGAACCTTTTTATGCTGATGCTAATGCTGTTGCTGATGCATTGCTAGGTGTAAATATGCACGGAAACTTAATGGGCGATAATACTGTTGGTTTAATGATGGGCGATTTAACAAATACAGCAGTTACACATTCAGGATTAATGCCAAATCATTTAATTACTACCGGATTACAGCAAGTTTATGAAGGAATAACAATTGCAACTGTTGATGCAAATCAAACTTTAACTCCATTAATTTATGGCTCTGCAGGTAACTTAGTTGCTGCAACTTATGAACAAGACGGAAAACGTGCAATTTTAGATGGCGGATTTACCAGACTTTACTATAAATGGGATACTGCAGGAACTGGTAGATATGTAAAAAATGCTGCTGCTTGGTTAGTGAATTACGAAAAATTCGGAACCGAAACAAAAGAATAATTATTACAAAAAAAGTAAAGAAAAACCGTTGAAAAATTCACGGTTTTTCTAACTATTACAAGAAAAATTTAATATCTTGCAAAAAAAAATATGCAAGAAAAATTGTTTTTTTTCGTACTTTTCAATTTAATTTTGAATATATCTTTATTTTCGCAAGAGTTAGGTAACCCTCTGATTAAAAATTATTCTCCCGAAGAATATATTTCACATTCACAAAACTGGGCAATTGTTCAAGACCAAAGAGGTGTTATGTATTTTGGAAATACTGAATGTATAGTTGAATATGACGGTACTTTCTGGAATAAAATTTACTCATCAAATAAAACTATAATTCGTTCATTTGCAATTGGTAGTAACGGCGTTATATATGTTGGTGCAGTTGGAGATTTTGGTTACTTAGCTGCCGATTCTTTAGGTAATACAGTTTTTTATACACTTACTGATAGATTAGATTCACTTGATAAAGAGTTTAATGATGTTTGGGAAACTGTTTCAACAAATTCAGGTGTTTTTTTCCGCTCAATGAAAAAGATTTTCAGATATAAACCAGAGACTGATGAGTTAAAAGTCTGGTCTTCTGAAAACGAGCTTTTTTTCAATCCTTCTTTTTCAATGCCTTCTTTAGTTGATAACTATATTTTTAGAGTTGGTTATCAGTATCATAAAATGGTTAATGACCAGATTGTTCCTTTACAGAAATCAGATTTACTTTCAGATTATTTTGTTTATAAATTGATACCTTTTAACAACTCAAAATTTTTGTGTATAACTTATAATCAAATTTTTACTTTTGATATTTCAAAAATTAATGAAGAACCTGCTTCAATTTTTTCAGAAAAATTAACCCAAATTTTTACCGATGCAGCATTGTATATGGGAACAAAAATTGACGAAGAAAAATTTGCTATAACATCAAGAAATAAAGGAGCATTTATAATAAATAGTCAAGGTGAAATTGAAGAAAATATAACATCAACCTCTAATTTGCAGGATAATTTTGTATGGACTTCATTTTTAGATAAAAACAAATTGCTTTGGCTGGGACTCAATAATGGATTTTCATCTGTTGAAATAAATTCTCCGTTTAGAATCTGGGATAAAAATACTGAATTCGCTGAATCTGTAAACGACATTATTAGGTTTAATAATAAAATTTATCTGGCAACAATGAATGGTTTTTTTTATATTAAACAGAGTGAAAATTTATTTGAGCCAAATCAAATTATTGAAATAGAAGGAACTCAAAATGAACTTTGGAAATTTTGTGAATATTTTGACCAAATCCAACAAAAAGAAAGATTATTTGTGGCTGGTTCA
>Ga0316608_1000186_pt1 | contig 33025 bp, 29 predicted proteins | sample MIS2016152B_MG_FD_207673 | JGI IMG/M metagenome (GOLD analysis project Ga0316608, IMG submission 207673) | Microbial mat bacterial communities from Middle Island sinkhole, Lake Huron, Michigan, United States - MIS.2016.152B | ecosystem: Environmental > Aquatic > Freshwater > Lake > Sediment... | reverse complement strand
AGGGGGATTCTGACAGTCGACTCCCTAATGGCATCTTATATAAATAATTCGCTGATTCCGATGGTCGATTCGCTGAAAGAGCATCCAGGAATACTAGCCTGGGAAATTTTTAACGAGCCCGAGGGGATGACCCCCATTGGCAATTGGAGTGAAGTAGATCAGGTACAGATAACCAATATTCAAAAATTCGTAAACCGCTGCGCCGGGGCAATTCATCGTAGAGATCCAAAGGCGAAGGTCACAAACGGCACATGGTGTTCAAAAGCTGCTTCAGATGTAAGCGGCGGTACCAACTATTATTCGGATGCCCGTCTTAAATCTTTGGGGGGAGATGCCGATGGAATACTCGATTTTTATTGCTTCCATTACTATGATAATACTGGTCTTTCACCTTTCGAGCATCCTTACTCGTATTGGCAGCTCGATAAGCCTTTGATAATTGCCGAGTTTTATCCTTTCTGCACTCATTGTGGCACCGGAAGTTCGTTCGAAAACCTTTATAAAAATGGCTACTCCGGTGCTCTGGGTTGGGCTTGGAATGAATCGCATGCCCCGGATATCCGAACCGAAATGCAATATTTATTCGACAATTATACTTCGTATGTCGATATTAATACTAATTTAAAAAATGCCCCGTCGCTCAAAGTTATTAGTCCGCTGCCCAATGCCAGGTTTGGTATAAGCGATACGGTTAAATTTCGGGTGCAGGTGAAAGATACCGATGGGGGAATTAAGAAGGTTACCTACCGTTGTGGAGATGATACAATTTATGAATCGACCGCTACTCCTTACGATTTCAACTGGATAAAGCCGCTGGAAGCAAAATATAAGGTATATATCAGCGTTACCGATTCTGACAATTATATTAAGGATGCCGATCCCTACCTTATTACCATTGGCAATCCTCCCGTTAAAATTTTCGAAGCTGAAAATGCGGCTTTAAGCGGTACTGCTTCTAAAAAAGCAGATATAACGGCAAGTAACGCGTATTATGCCGAGTTTGCTCAAACCGGGTATATTGAATTTACATTGCCCAAAGCGCCTGTCGATAGTAATTATGATATAAAGATCATATACCGGGTTCCCTATGGGATTAAAAACCAGTATGTAATGGTTAATAACGACGCCGCTACCCGAAAAGATGTTTTATTTAACGGAGATGCCAATATCTGGCTGACCAAAACGCTAAATTTTCCGTTAAAGACCCAGGTAAACAAACTGCGTATTGATGCCTCCTGGGGATATATGCAGTTCGATTATATCGAATTGCCTTTTGGGGAGCCGGCGCCGCCTAATGTTGTTAAGAACACGATTACACCAAACTTTAAGGTATACCCAACTATCTGTAATGCATCTGATAACATTACGATTGATTTTTCCGGCCAGAGCATTCCAAGAACTGAAATTCATATGACAAACCTTTCGGGAAAGAAAGTCAGAACCGATATAATAAGTGGAGAATCGGAACATAGGATGAGCACGATTGGCTTAAAACCTGGAATTTATATTCTTCGGTTAGTTTCGGGCGATACATCGGGTGCGGTGAAAATTCTGGTTCAATAAAACACCTTAAGCTGGCTCGGATTTGCAATCCGAGTTGTCAGCTTGCGGTGAGTTTATTTTCTCGAAAATAAAAAATAATTCGCCCAGGTTCTTTCATTCTTTTATATCATAGAATGTTGTTAGAAATGGCATAGAATAAAGGCACGGATTATAAATCCACGCCAGCTTTGGATTATTGTATCTTCTTGATTTCGTCCTCAGATAATCCAGTGGCTTTTGCAATCAAATTTATTGAAACCAGGCTCGACGCATTTAAATTTTCAATATTTTAAGTAAGAAATCATAGTCCCAAGTAACTTTGAGTCGTTTGTTTTTCCAACTTACTTTATTTGAATCTTCTAATATCGAGAGGTTTAAGGCTATGTTATTGACTAGGTGAAATTTAGTGTAGCTATGCCATTTTCTTTCTTTGATGATCCTCGTTGAATGTTATATCAAGTACCCAATGTAATGAGTTTTCTATATCCCAATGCTGGTGGATAAAAGTATTGAAAATCTTACACAATCCTCTATGCTACTGATGTATAATCGGGTTTCAGTAGTGACTTTCCCGTTTATTTCCCTTTGGACATTTACGTTAATTAGACTGGTTAAATTTTCCCATTGTTCTTTTTCATCCAAAAAGGTAAGATTGGTGATAACCTGCCAATGCCTGGTTTAGATCCGTCCAAGTCCTTTCTCTATAATTGTGTCTTGGTTATTAGCTTTTTGTCGGGAAAATAGATGTTCTAAAGCTTCTTTCAATTCTCTCTGGTTACCTTTTAAGGCAAGGATATAGGCCGCTTTTGGTCAATGATGGTTTTGGCTATTTCTTTCAGTGTACCCATTGCATCAAAGGGTACACTAAACCCTTCTATATCGGGAATCTCAAGCGGTAAAGGGATATCAGTTATTTCGTTGGACTTTGCCTCAACTTTCCAATGTCATATGTCTAATTGGTTACTTTTGGCCCATGTACTTACGATATGAATAAGGGATTTATTGTGAAAACAATCTTTTGAGCCACCAGATATTTTCCCATCAATAGCGACAACTTCGTTGCTGATCCCTTTTGTGATAAGGAAGTCTATCCATTGAATATAGTGTTGTTCAAACTTGTCGGGACGAAGCATTGAAAATACCCTGTTGATCGTGTTATGAGAAGGGATACCATGCGGCAATCGTAAGAATATGGATAATAAATCGATTTTTGATTTGCCAAACATCTTGATGGAATCTCATGATTCTGCCCCACATACAACTACCAAAATTCTAATTAGGATGATATTAATGAGAAGATATTTTTTATAACGGTTAATCCGGTGATTGGGGATTTGCCTAAAAATTCATGTAATTTTGTTTTTGTATTGCTGATTTTTATTGAGCAAAAATGAATTAGAACTTATTATTTAATCCCTGAATACCAGCTGAATAACTAACAAAACACAGTAAATTACCAACCATTATTAATAACTTCTTCGATTTTAAAATTTAATATTTGTTGACCCTGCTTGAATAGTCTTTTCTAATAAGAAAGAGGGATTATTTTTTTACATTTGCACCTTAAATTTTATTCTATGTTTTTTAAAACTAAGATTGCACCTCATATACCTAATTTAATAACGCTATTAAACCTTATCTCGGGAGCCATTGGGCTATTACTTGTATTTGAAGGGAAAATTATATGGGCTTGTTTTGCAATTTATATTGCGGCAATTTTTGATTTTTTTGATGGCTTTGTTGCCCGGTTGTTAAAAACAAGCTCGGAGATGGGGAAATCGCTCGATAGTTTAGCTGATGTTATCAGTTTTGGATTGTTGCCTTCCGCAATTATCTATAGCATAATTCAGCAAATTATTTTGCAAACCAATCCTGTACATACAATTGCCAATGCTTCTTTTATTGAAATCTTATTGTTGGCATCGTCGTTGTTTGTTGTGGCTTTTTCGGCATTACGTTTGGCAAATTTTAACGTAGACGAGCGTCAAAAGGATGGTTTTATAGGGTTGCCAACTCCGGCAAATGCTATTCTTATTTCGTCTTTCCCTTTTATAATTGCTCAGTCAGGCACATTCGCCTCAGATTTATTACTGCATCTATATGTAATTATACCGCTAACAGTAATTCTTTCATTTCTATTAGTTGCAGAAATTCCAATGATGTCGTTTAAGTTTACCAATTATAAATTGAGAGAAAATATCTATCGATATTTATTGGTTTTGATTGCAGTGGTTTGCGTTTTTTTATGGGGAGTAATTTCTGTTCCCATAATTTTCGTCTTTTATATTTTATTTTCGGTGCTTCAAAAAAAAGCTATTTGATAAAAAAAGAAAAACCCGGTTTTGCCGGGTTTTTCTTTTTTTATTTTTTTGGGACATTGGTCAGATCAAATGCCGTGCTTGGCGTCTGATGGTTCGGATCTTTATTATCGGTAATGACAAAAATAATGTCGTTAAAGTCATTGTCAGTATAACTTAATGTCTCCGATTTACTAATATCCTCGAATGTCATTACAAGCTGGTTGCATTCGCCATCCTCAAATAATGCATGCTGTTGAAATCCACCTAAATTGAATTCGTAATTTGTATAATGGGTATATAAGCCCTCGTCAACAAACCCGTTTTTATACCCCTGGGCAATTAGGAAGAATCCAATTACAGTGTTTGCCGGAAATTTGCCCTTCCCTATTTTAATCATATCACCTGAAGTCAAAGCCCCTCCCTCGTCTGTTTTTGAAAGATTGGGGAAAAGAATATGTTTTTCCAACTGGGCGATGCTGGCAGGAGGATTGGATAAATTATAGGTGTAATAACCCAATGAATTTTTCCAGCCCGCTACTTCGTCAAAAAAGGTGATATATACTTCTGATTCCTTTTTAAGAATAATGTTTCTGCTGTTTCCGGGAAGAAATAATTCCGGATGGGCATTGTAGTTATTTACTTCTTCGGGAAACAAATCTGAAATTTTACTCTTTAAGGTTGGACAAGGTTTTGTTGGAATAATTCCGTCGGGTTCGCCATCATCAATGCCGATAGAAAGAATCTTAAGACCTCCCAGACCTGTAGCTACAAAAATCACACTATCTTTTGATTCAACAAAGTTTGACGATTGATCCCCGCCAAATTTTATAGCTCCAAGTGTATAAATACTATCGTGATGTTCTTTTACGATACCACCAATAAAAATACCAGCTTCGCCGTTGGCGGCAAATAATAAGTCGCCGTTAAGGGATACACTATTGGTTACATAATCTTCATCTTTTTCTCCATCTGGGGTAGCTGGTCTTGGAATATACTGTTTAAGTGTCCCGTTGGCATTCAATACCTGAATCCCACCTTCGTTAAGGGCTGTGATTATATAGTTGTCGGTAACCACTAATTCTGATTTGGACTCGGGAGTATTTGCCCCTCCAATATTATGCGTTGTAACTGGTAACTGGTTGGTGCGGCCAAAAACCGAAACTTTACCTGGTTGACCGCTCAGCACATAAGCATTAGTTGCATTTATATCTACCGAACGGGCATCTGATATGGCAGTGGCGTAAACTGAATCATAAGAATGATTATAGAATTTTAAAAAACCGTTGGAACCGCTGGTAGCATATATTCCTTCGGAGGTTACTTTAACATCAGTTCCGGCATACGAATCGAGGTTAATAATTGTATCGACATCAGATATTTCGCGGTTCGAATTAAGTAAAAGCACTTCTAGCATTGCTGGAGTGCGGAGTTTTGAATCGGGTGTTTCTGCAATGTTTTGAGCGCCTACAATATATAATTTATTATTATAATAGTCTACAGAACTCACATCAGCTTTTGAAAACACAGCCTGCCAAACGATTTTCGGGTTACTAATATCCGTTACATCAAATACTTCCAAGCCTCCCAGGTACATATTTCCTTTTGTATTATAGGTTACAAAAGCGAAGTTGTCCAATATTTTCACGTGAGTAGCCATCAAAGTGTTGCCCTCAAATACCGGAGGATCAACTTCTGCACGAAGTGTGAAAATATAGTTTTTTGTCAGGTCTACTTTGGGGGGCTCCTGAACACTCTTTAACCGACTGTCGGAAATACTTTCAACTTTTAATAATTGATTGGTAAGTTTAATGCGGCTTGAAAGAGCTTTTGAATCGGTGTTAAGGATTATATTTTTCTCAGCAAGCTTTTGATTCGCTTTATCCGGTGAAGTATCTCTTTCGCACGAAACTATTATAGCTGCGGATAAGAACAGGATATATAAAGGTGTTTTTTTGACCATAATTTTAAATTTTGGATTAACAATGCAAATTTACACCTTAATGTAAAGCAATGCATTTTTAATTTGAAAATATTTGACCAAACCAATAAACCGTTAGATTAAATTATGTTCTCTAAGTCTATTGCGGAGATGTTTTTTCGTCTAATTTCTCATATTTTTTTACAGCAAAACGGACTATCTGATAGCATATAAATATGAATAAGGGCCATGAAAACAGCCATATAATTTCGGTTATCATTCTCGTAGAATTTAGTAAATATGGGATTCTTTGTTTAATTCTTCTTCATTAATTTTTGTTTTATCAATCGCTTTCCAGGCAAAATAAATATATGCCAACACAAAAGGAACAAATAGCGACACATAGCTCATTGCAGTGAGGGTATAATTACTTGATGAACTGTTTTCAATGGTTAACGAACTTTGCAGATCAAATGTAGATGGATAAAATGAGGTATGGTTGAAGCCCGCAACCAGGAATAGTGAAAACACTGTCAACACAGTTCCTATCCCGGAAAACCATATCCCTTTTGTGGATTTCTGAAATAAAGAAACAACTAACCCTACTAAAACGAGCACTACTCCAACCAGAAGAAATATCAATACAAAAGGCATCGCCAGGAAATTATGGAGATATTTGAATGGCTCCATAAAAACCACTTTTGTTGTTGGATCATAAGCGAAGCCATCTCTTAAAAGTAGCCAAGCCAGAAAGGTTAGAAAGAAAACCAAAAAAGGAATGGAATTATACCATAATTGCTTCCTGGCCCTCTCAAGAATGGGTTCATTGTCAACATTATTCATGAAATAAAGTAATCCTAAAACTCTGGAAAGGAAGAATACTGCCAGCCCCAGCGATAGGTTGTGTAAATTCAGGGCTGCTTCCAGACCATAAAAATTGGTTTCCCATCGGGAGGAATTCATATCGTTTACCGAGAACTGAGAGCCTGTAAAGAAAGTGGCAACAGCTGTTCCAATAAGGATAGTACCCAAAGCGCCATTAATAAAAAGAAAAGACTCGTATGTCTTTGTTCCAAGAAAATTATTGGGCTTTGTTCTGTATTCGTAGGATATTGCCTGTATTATAAAACAAAAAAGGATTAACATCCAAACCCAATATGCTCCTCCAAAACTTGTAGAATAAAAAAGCGGGAAAGATGCAAAAAAAGCACCTCCAAAGGTTACCAGAGTGGTGAAGGTAAATTCCCACTTCCGCCCTAAAGAATTAACCAGAATTGTTCGTTCCATTTCTGTTTTCCCGAGCGCATATAATAGCGTTTGCCCACCTTGTACAAACATTAAAAAAACTAATAAACTACCTAAAAGCGAGATGATTATCCACCAATATTGTTGTAGGGCTAAGTGCGATAAAGTTTCAAACATGTTCATTTCCTCCTTCTTTTGGTCCAAGTTTTATTTGTGTGGTCATAATTTTAATTTCGGCAATTAAAAGGGCAGTAAATACCACAAAGAAAAGCCAAAATGTAATTTGAACTGCGCTGGCATTGATTTGTGAAACGGCAGCAACTGTGGGTAAATAGTCCTGAATGACCCAGGGTTGGCGTCCTACTTCCGCCACAATCCATCCTGCCTGACTGGCAATATAGGGCAGTGGGAGCGTAAAAAGAAGAAGTCGCAAAAATTTACGTTTTTGAACCAGAGTGCCTTTATAGATATAGCGTAATAAAACGATGAATAGGAAGATAAAGTAGAATCCAAATGCAACCATGATATGAAAGCTATAGAACGTAAGAGGGACATTGGGCACAAGGCTGTTGGTATCGTTTAAAAAACCATAACCAAAATATTTGAAATAATTGTTTTGAAAAATTGGGTCGTTGAATTTTTTTTTAAGCGAAGCATACTGAACAGTATCTCCTTTCTTTTTTGCATCTTTTAATTCACGTAAAGCAACTCTTGCAACTTTTCCCCGTTCAATTTTTTCAGTTGCCGACATTATGCCCTGCTGCAGGTTGCCATTTATCAGGTCGTTAATACCGGGGACAAATGCATTTGGGTCAAGATAGGCCATATAGGAGAGGAGATTGGGGACTTCAATCTTTAGCTTAACGTCAGGGAGGTAGTTTTGAGAACTGTCTTTTTCGTTGGATACTATACCAAATGCCATAAGAGGCGCACCGGAAGAGCCATTATAAAGTCCTTCGAAGGCTGCAAATTTCATGGGTTGTTTTTGAGCAACCAGTCTGGCGGACGTATCTCCTGAAAATGCGGTAAATATGGAAGCCAATAATCCAAATACTCCAGCAACTACCATGCTTTTGATAGCAAAAGAGGTTTCACGCTTTTTAAGAAGGTACCATGCACTAATGCCCACTACAAAAACAGAAGCAAGCACATAGCTCGAAGTAATGGTATGCAGAAACTTGTTAATTGCAACCGGTGAAAATAGAACTTCCCAAAAATTAATCATCTCATTTCGGGCGGTATCGGGATTAAAATGCATTCCGGCAGGAAACTGCATCCATCCATTTGCTACCAATATCCACAGAGCTGAAAGGTTAGCTCCAAAAGCTACAAGCCATGTAGAAAGGAGGTGGTATTTCGGGCTTACTTTGTTCCAACCAAAAAACATTACGGCAATAAAAGTTGATTCCAGGAAAAAAGCCATAATTCCTTCAATTGCCAGGGGGGCTCCAAAAATATCACCTACAAACCACGAATAATTTGACCAGTTAGTTCCAAATTCAAATTCAAGGATGATGCCTGTAGCGACTCCAATTGCAAAATTAATTCCGAAAATAGTCATCCAAAACTTGGTTATTTTTTTCCATTCAGGATTTTTGGTTTTAACATATATGGTCTCCATAAAGGCAATTATAAACCCCAATCCAAGTGTTAAGGGGACGAAAAGCCAGTGGTACATTGCGGTTAGAGCAAATTGTGCTCTGGACCAATTCACCAGTGTGTAATCAAAATGGTCTAACATCAGTATGATTTTTAGTGAGTAAGTTGTTCAATAACATAATCAGAGCGCTCTTTATCGGTTTTGAACTTGCTGTTTAAAAAGTCGGGAAAGAAAAATAATTTTAATACAGCAAACATGATGAATAATTTAATGAGAATAATTAGCCACAATTTTTTGCCGACAGTCATTCCTTTGAAACCATCGTAGTAAAAATAGAATATTTTGCGAAATGTTTCCATAAATAAATCAAACATTTAAGTAAAACGGTTTTTTAGATAAAATAATTCCGGAACTAGATTAAGACGGATATTACATCAGAATAGTTCAATTCAGAAGTATTTTTTCAACTAACTTGAAATTATTTTTTTTGTTTAACCAAATTAAACAAAATATGTGAGTGTATTGTTAAGGTTTATTTGAAAAATTGTTGTTATATTTAAATACCTTTTTACTCTCATAATGAGCTACTTTTCATTATTAGTTAATGTTTGGAATCATTTTACTGGGATAATTTATATTCCAGTGCCTTAAAAAATAATAGTATATGAAAAATATTTATTTGTATTGTTTGCTTTTATTCATTTTACCGGTTTCAGCTTTATCACAAGCATTTAAACAAACCGACGAAGAAATTGGGATAATCGAACACCTTGATAGTATTGTCCCTTCAAATATTAAAGTTGTCAATGAGAACGGCGATACCGTCTTTCTTAAATCACTTATTGACAAACCGACAGTCTTAAACCTTGTATATTATCGTTGTCCGGGCATTTGCACTCCGTTGATGGATGGATTAGCCAGTCTGGTTTCAAAAAGCGATTTAAAAATTGGTTCTGATTATCAAATTCTGACAGTAAGTTTTGATCCCCGGGAAGGGATTGACTTGGCTATAATTAAAAAGAACAATTACTTAAAGCTGGCTAAGCAGGAAAATGCAAAGATCGGATGGAAATTTTTTGTTGCAGATAGCCTAAATGTAGCAAACATTACTGACTTTTTTGGGTTTAGATATAAAAAAACGGGGAATGATTTTTTACATGCAGCAGCAATATTGGTTTTAAGCCCCAGCGGTAAAATAACAAGGTATCATTATGGAACTTTTTTTCAACCATTTGAATTCAGAATGTCGGTTATTGAAGCTTCAAAAGAAATTTCGCAACCAACTATTAATCGAATTTTACAGTATTGTTTTAAATACGATGCCCAGGGAAAAAAATATGTATTGAATGTAACAAGGGTGTCTGCAACATTTATAATTATTATTGCATTATTCTTATTTATTTACTTAGTGGCCAAACCTATTCTTGCTAAACGAAAAGCTAAATAAATTTATCTATGTCGGAATCTATACACGAAACAAAAGAACCAAGCTATTTAGAAGTAAAATCCCATAAAGGAATCTGGAACTGGCTGCTCACTACCGATCATAAACGAATAGGCCTTATGTACCTTTACGCAATGATCACCTTTTTTGGTGTTGGAGTAATCTTGGGGTTAATGATGAAACTGGAGCTGATTGCTCCGGGCAAAACCATTATGAGCGCCCAGACATATAACAGCTTTTTTACATTGCACGGCATCATCATGATTTTTCTAATAGTGGTACCAGGCTTACCGGCTGTTTTTGGGAATTTTTTTCTTCCTATTTTAATTGGAGCAAAAGATGTTGCTTTCCCTAAATTAAACTTACTTTCCTGGTATGTTTATATGCTGGGTGCAGTGGTAGCCTTATCTTCTCAATTTTTAAGCGGGGGGGCTCCCGATACCGGTTGGACATTTTATGCCCCCTATAGTTTTAAAACTTCCACTAATATGCTGCCTGCGGTTTTGGGGGCTTTTATTCTCGGTTTTTCTTCAATTCTTACCGGGTTGAATTTTATTGTTACCATGCATCGATTGAGGGCGAAAGGGATGACATGGATGAAGATGCCTTTATTCCCCTGGGCATTATACGGTACCGCCTGGATTCAACTTCTGGCTACCCCGATAGTTGGTATCACTCTATTAATGGTTGTAGCAGAACGTACGTTGCAGATTGGTTTTTTTGATCCTGCATTGGGAGGAGACCCAATTCTGTACCAGCACTTATTTTGGATTTATTCGCATCCTGCAGTTTATATTATGATTTTGCCAGCTATGGGAGTGGTGTCTGAAATACTACCCACGTTTGCTCAGAAAACAATTTTCGGATATAAAGCAATAGTGATTTCAACCATTGCAATTGCTTTTGTTGGTTATTTTGTTTGGGGACACCATATGTTTACTTCCGGAATGAGTGGAGTCGCACTTTATATATTTTCGCTGTTAACATTTCTCGTTGCTATTCCAAGTGCTATTAAGGTTTTTAACTGGATTGCCACTTTATATCGTGGATCTATTCGATTAGAGACACCTTTTTATTGGGCGGCTTCTTTTATTTTCGTTTTTATGATAGGAGGCTTAAGCGGCTTAGTTCTTGGCTCGCTGGCTACCGATGTATATGTGCACGATACGCATTTTGTGGTGGCCCACTTTCACTATATTGTTTTCGGTGGTGTAGGGTTTGCATTCATTGGTGCCATGCATTATTGGTTCCCAAAAATGTATGGACGTATGTACGATGCATCTTGGGCAAACATAGGTTGGTTATTTTTCTTTATCGGGTTTAATTTTTTATATATGCCTATGTTCTACCTCGGAATATTAGGTATGCCTCGAAGATATTTTGATTATGTTGATAAATTCCATAATGGAAATATAGTGTCAACAATTGGGTCTTGGGTAATGGTTTTTGGATTAGTTGTTATCGTTGCAAACCTTATCAAATCTGCAAGGTCAGGCCCGTTAGCTGACGATAACCCATGGAATGGTAAAACGCTGGAATGGGCGACCTCAAGTCCTCCTCCTCTGGAAAATTTCGAGATAGAACCAGTTGTAACAGAAGGCCCTTACGAATACAAATAATTAATTGATCTTGTTTATGACGAATACTTCTGCCCATTCGGAACACTACGATGCGCAAATACCCAAAATGGGTATGTGGCTGTTTATTTTTACCGAAATGCTTTTATTTGGAGGATTGTTTATTGTATACTCCATTTATAGGTATATTTATGGTGATGCCTTTCATTTGGCAGCTCAGGAATTAAACCTAACTATAGGGACAATTAATTCAATGATCCTTTTATTTAGCAGCACAACAGTGGCTATTGCTATTTCTTCGATACAAAGAGGGAATAAAAAGTTAAGCGCTATTTTTATCATTATTACAATGGTTTTAGGAATAGCCTTTCTTGTTAATAAGTATTTTGAATGGCAGGTTAAAATTGGACATGGTTTGTATCCCGGCTCAACGGTATTAGCGGGCTTTGGACATGGCGACACCTTGTTTTTTGGGTTGTATTTTGCCATGACAGGGTTACACGCGCTTCATATGATTATTGGTCTTGTTATTTGGGGGTATGCGCTTGTTTTTATTCAAACCGGCAAAACAACTCAGGATAGACCTGCCTTTATTGAGAATAGTGGATTATACTGGCATTTAATTGATGTTATCTGGATATTTCTGTTTTCATTGTTTTACCTGATTACTTAGTTTTTATGGAACACAAAAAAACACATATTTTGAGTTTAAAGGCACAGATTAGTATTTTAATTGCTTTGATTGTACTCACTTTCATGGCAATTGGGGTAACTAAAATAGAAATGGGGGCTTATTCGTTAGCTGTGATATTAGTAATTGCTGCAATACAGGCATATATTATTATGGCATATCATATGCATTTGAAATTTGAAAGCCCTTTTTTCAGGGTGATGGTAATTCTTTTGTTTATTCTTTTTCTTGCAGTTTTATTTGTTACATTTCTGGACTATATATATCGGTAACCTATGTTTTCAAACGCTTCAAATTTTGCCGAAGGTGTTGATACTGCCTTCCTTTTGATCCTTGGGATTTCTATTTTCTTTTTGATAGCACTGACTGTTGTTATGATTGTTTTTATTTTTCGGTATAACCGTAAAAGGAATCCCGTAGCAACGCAGATTGACGGTAGTACTACCCTTGAAATTGTGTGGACAGTTATACCTATTTTGCTGGTGCTTATTATGTTCTATTATGGATGGAAAGGATACCACCCGATGAAAGAAAGAGCACCGAAAAATTCGATGCATATTAAATCGACTGCTCGAATGTGGAGTTGGTCATTTGAATACCCAAATGGTAAGGTTACCGATTCGCTTTATATTCCTATTGGCAAGCCTGTTCGACTGGAGCTTATTTCGCAGGACGTTATTCATAGCCTCTATATTCCTTCGTTTAGGGTTAAACAGGATGTTGTTCCCGGAAAGGAAGAAATAATGTGGTTTATACCTGAAAAAGAAGGCAGGTACGATTTGTTCTGCACCGAATACTGTGGCTTACAGCATTCTTACATGATTTCTGCAGTGCATGTGTTGAGCGATTCAGCTTATAATAAATGGTATGCTGATACTTCTAAAGTTGCTGTTGCGGCAGTAGGAGATGCTCCCGGCGCAAAAGGTTTGGCAGTACTTAAGAAAAACGGATGTTTGGCTTGTCATTCTCTGGATGGATCTAAATTGGTGGGGCCAAGTTACAAAGGAATTATTGGCAAAACTGAAGCGGTAGAAACAAACGGGAAGGAAGTGCAAGTTAAAGTAGATGAGGCTTATATCAAAAGAGCGATTTATGACCCTAATGCTGATATAGTAAAAGGATATAATAAAGGAATGATGCTATCATATAAAGAATCCATTACCGAAGAGGAAATTAAGGATATTATAGAATATTTACAAACTTTAAAATAGAAAATGAGATGGATGCTTTATTAGCCTGCTAAGCAATTAGCGGGTTTTTTCATGAATATTAGGTTTGTTAGGATGGGAGGGCTATAAAAAAGTAAAAGTGTCATCATCACGACGACACTCCTAACACAGAAACTAACTACTAACTTCTAACTAACTACTAAATCTTTTTATAGCAATAACCTTGCCAAAATATTTTATTTTGAATAATTTTTTATTTTATTTTTTTTCAATATCACTTTTTCTTTTTTTAACTAAAAAATGAAGTACAAAAATAACTTCTATTGTGATGTCAAAAGTACATCATTATAAATACAGTAGTAAATTATTTGTGGTGATATTTATTTCACCATAAGGTGATATTTGTAATTGATAAAGGTGATTTAGATAACCTTTACATTTGAGCAAACGTTTTTTATTTTATATAATTTCGTATTGCATATCATCTTATCTTTGTTGCTTCTAGTAATATGCATTCAGTTCTACAATGGAATATTTTATACTTCTCATTCTTATTTTATTAAATGGCTTTTTTGCCATGTGCGAAATTGCCTTGGTTTCTTCGAAGCGTGCAAAAATTGAAAGCTTAGTTAAAGGTGGTAATAAATCCGCTTCAATAGCATTAAAACTGTTAGGGGAACCCGAAAAGTTTCTTTCGGCAATACAGGTAGGTATGACCCTGATTGGCGTATTTGCTGGTGCTTACGGAGGAATAACCTTTGCCGATAAGTTAACTCCGGTTCTGGAAAGGTTTCCCAGCATTCACGAATTTGCGCACGAAATAGCTTTGACAATTGTAGTATCAGTTATTACTTTTCTTTCTATTATTATCGGAGAATTAGTTCCAAAAACATTTGCTTTAACAAATCCCGAGAAAATAGCTATCTCTATAGCTCCAATTATTAGGGTATTTACAAAAATTAGTTATCCGATAGTGGTTTTTCTAACTTTTACCACCCGCGTTTTTCTTCGTATTCTCTTTGTAAAGCCTCGAAAAGAGCAGGATATTTCGGAAGAGGAACTCAAGTTGCTTATTAAACTTGCGAATAAACAAGGGGTTATAGAAAAGAAGGAAAGCGAGTTTATGCATAATATTTTCAGGTTTGCCGATCGGAAAGCGCATTCCATTATGACCCACCGAAATGATGTAATCTGGCTGGATATAGATGACAGCATTGAAGAAATTTCGAACATTATACTATCGAATAACTATAGCAAATTCCCTGTTTATCGCGAATCTCTTGAAAATATTGTTGGGGTTTTAAATGCTAAAGATTTTCTGGCCAATTATTTTTCTGCCGAATTTAATCTAGAGAGCATTTTAAACCAACCGGTATTTATCCCGGAGAATCTTCCTGCCATCCGCATTCTCGAACTGTTTCGAAATGAGCGAAGTTATTATGGTATTGTTGTTAATGAATACGGATCTACCGAAGGAGTGCTAACGCTGCACGATTTAACAGAGAATATTTTTGGTTACCTGCCCGATACTGAAGAGCACGATCAGCCATCGGTTGTTATGCGCGATGATGGATCTTTTTTGGTGGATGGCTCCATTTTAATTGATGAACTTCAGGAATATATCCAAGTGAAAGATTTTGTGCTGAAAGAGCGGAATTATAACACGCTGGCCGGTTACGTGCTCTTTAAACTCCGAAAAATCCCCTCTGTTGGCAATTCCTTTAAAGAAGGGAATTATAAATTCGAAATTATGGATATGGATCGCAGTAAAATTGACAAGCTGCTTATTACCAAAATTCCTGAGGAAGTTCAATAAAGAAATCTTACAACTCTCCGGAAATTTTTAACACGATTTTTATTAAAACAAATAAAAATCCGTTCACATACTTATGGTTTTCAATAAAGATTCTGCTACAAAACGTTTGAAAAATTTGCTGGTATCGTTTGATTCCCGCAACTACCGGCTGTATTTTGCTGGACAAAGTCTGTCTCTTATTGGCACCTGGATGCAGAATATTGCCATGAGCTGGCTGGTATATCGTATTACCGGTTCTGTTTTTCTTTTAGGGGTTGTTGGTTTTGCCAATCAAATACCTAGTTTTTTTTTCTCGCCCATTGCTGGAGTAATATCCGATAATTATAACCGCCGTCGAATTATGATATGGACGCAAGTACTTTTTATGGTTCAGGCGTTGCTGTTTGCCGGGTTAACTTATTTCGGGCTGATTGAGGTTTGGCATATTATTGTGCTAAGCTTGCTATTTGGCTTTATTACTGTATTTGATACTCCTGCCAGACAAGCTTTAGTTGTGGAATTGGTAAGCGATCGCGAAAACCTTGGAAATGCTATTGCCCTTAACTCAGCCATGTTTAATGGAGCCCGGCTTATTGGGCCGGGTATTGCCGGTATGGTTATAGCTTACACCGGGGAGGCTGTTTGTTTTCTGATAAATGCCGCCAGCTTTTCGGTAATTATTATTGCCCTTTTTCAGATAAAAGCCGGACACCGTATTGTCAGAACCGGTAAATCTGAGCTGTTTAATGATCTGAAATCGGGATATCGCTATACATTTGGCAGTCCTTCCATTAAGTTTTTAATCATTGTATTATCTATTATTAGTTTAATGGGCTTACCATTTTTTGTGCTGCTTCCTGCATATGCAAGGGAGGTTCTTCAGGGAGATAGCAAGACACTGGGATTCCTGATGTCATCAGCTGGGGTAGGAGCCTTACTGGCAGCTTTATTTTTGGCATCCCGATCTGGGACCAGGGGACTGCCCAAAATTATTTCTATAACATTATTATTGTTTGGTGCGAGTATAATTGGACTTTCAGTTTTCCATAATTCCTTGGCAGCTTATATTCTGATGTTTTTTAGTGGGTTTGGCATGGTCGCAGCCATTGCCGGAATAAATACATTGATACAATTTATTATTAGCGACGAAATGCGCGGCAGAGTGATGGGGTTTTATGCTATTGCCTTAATGGGAATGAATCCTGTGGGAAGCTTTTTAGCGGGAACCTCGGCTAGCACTATAGGTCTACAATATACCCTTTTTATTGGAGGTTTAATTTGTCTGTTAACTGGATTCTATTTTGGAGGAAATCGAAAGATTCTTAAGCAGTGGGCTTAACGAATGTTCATTGCCAGTTCGCCCTTAGAATAATATCCTCGAAATAAGAGTTTCCCGTTCTCATCATAACGGGCCCATTTCCCATCCATCTCACTTTGTTTATAACTTCCTGAATATTCTATTTTCCCGTTTTTAAAATAGCAAATATATTCTCCATTAAGTAAACCCTTTTGAAAATGAAAAACATGGTGTACTATTTTGGAATTGGTATAATATACTATGCATTCACCAGTATATGGTTTTTGAGCATCCGCGAGATAATAAATATCATTCGTAATTTGATCCTCTGAGAGGATGATACTTTTAGATCCGCAACCAGCAATTATCAGAAGTAAAAGAATTCCGCAATAAGAATGTATTAGTTTCATACGCGTAAGTTTTTTACCGAGGATACGAAAGCCGGATATAAGCGTTTGTTTTTCTTGATGAACAGCAGAAAAGTGTTGAGTAAAAAAACAGCAAAACATTTTTCAGGCAGTCAACCTTTGTTTTACATTATTGTTCTTAATTAAAACACACATTTACTATTTCAATTTTGAAACCTTCTTTTTATTATTTAATCAGTTGTTATAGTAGTTAATTTCATGCAGGTTTCAATATTTTTTAATCCATAAAACATTTAATCATGAAACAGTTTTTTTTATTTTTTACTTTCTTGTTATCAATAAATCTTGTTGCGCAGGAAACTCACCTCAAAAACCTGAAACAGCTTACATATGGAGGCGACAATGCCGAAGCATATTTCAGTTTTGACGGGAAATTCCTTAGTTTTCAAAGCAATAATAAAGCCTGGGGGTTGAATTGCGATCAGATTTTCAACCTTGATATCGATAAAGCATCCTTAGATACTACCTATAAACCGCAACTTATTAGTACGGGAAAGGGCCGAACAACATGCAGCTATTTCTTGCCCGACAACAATTTTATCCTCTATGCCTCAACCCATGCCGGAGGTGATGATTGTCCGGAAGCTCCGGAAGTTCAAGGGAAGTATCTTTGGGCTGTTTATAATTCCTATGATATTTTTGTTGCTGATTTGAAAGGTAAAGTTGTAAAGCAGCTTACAAGTACCCCTGGCTACGATGCAGAGGCAACTGTTTCACCAAAAGGCGATAAGATTGTTTTTACCAGTGATCGCAGCGGCGATTTGGAGTTGTGGACCATGAATATGGATGGTACCAATCAAAAACAAATCACTTTTGGGTTGGGATATGACGGAGGTGCTTTTTTCTCCCCTGATGGTAAAAAACTGGTTTTTCGGGCATCGCGACCACAAACCAACGAAGAAGTCAAAGAATATAAGGAACTGCTTTCGAAAGGCTTGGTAGCTCCTTCGAGTATGGAAATATTTGTTTGTGATATTGATGGAAGTAATCTCACCCAAATTACACATTTGGGAAAGGCTAACTGGGCGCCTTTTTTTCATCCATCAGGTAAGAAAATCCTTTTTTCGAGCAATCACCATTCTCAGAGAGGTTACGACTTCCAGCTTTATATAATCAATCTAGATGGTACTGGGCTTGAACAAATTACGAAGGCAAGTATTTTTAATGCATTCCCCATGTTTTCTCCCGATGGCAAGAAACTGGTTTTTTCGTCCAATCGCAATAATCATGGAACACGGGATACCAATTTATTTATAGCCGATTGGGTAGATTAATCTGGATGTTTGGAAATTATCGAATAATATTTACCCACTGATGTTCTTAAAACAAGAGGGCTTCAGTGGGTATTTTATTTATTTACTTATACATATTTTTTGCCCGAACCTCTTTTTGAAAAAGCGTTTTTGGGTCATTAAAGAATTTCACAAAGTCATCAGAACTTGGATGTCCTTTATAAGGGGCAAAGGCGGCATCGGCATTTTGCCATGGATTTCTCCAAACTAATACATACGATAAGTCATAAGGTTTCAATGTTTCTAACAAGGTCTTGGTCCACCATTCGGTGTTTTTAGCAATTGGTCCACCCGTTTCACTTACCGCGCCAATCTTGTTTTTTTCTGAAGCAATCTTTGAAACAATACTGGCACAATTTTTCAGTACACCTGGAAATTCCGGTCCACGATCATAAAGATCAAAAGCTACCATATCGATAATATCATCACCCGGGTAGCGATCCAGGTATTCTTCACGGGTATTAAACCGGTCAGTTGAATATGCGTAAAGGAGATGGTGGATATTTTTGGTGTCGCGAAGGTAGCTTACAGTATAGCGCCATAAAGCTTTGTAATCATCAACAGAACAAAGGTCCTTGCCCCACCAGAACCAACTACCGGTATGTTCATGAAAAGGACGAAAGATTACCGGAATATATTTTCCGTCTTCAGCTTTGAGGGTAAGCATAAATTCTGCTACTTTATCCAAATATTGAACAAAGAGTTGGTTTTTTTCTCCTCCAGGTAAGATGGATGCAACTACCTTTTTTGAGGAAACATCCCAGGCCGACCCTCCCGTAAGAGGATTCCGCAAGTGCCAGCTAATGGTATTAATACCTCCGTTTTTGTGTACAAGCTTTATCCAGTTCTGAATTTTATCAAAATGTACGGAATCGAGACTATATTTATCTCCAAGTTCAAGGTGACCAAGTTCCCAGCCACAAACGGCCGGATAGTCACCGCAAACATCTTTTACATCCGACCGTCCTTCTTCGTAAACCCATCCTTTCCCATAAGGAAGGGCATCCTGATGACCGAACATCAGGCCTTGATGCTGCAAATTCATTAAGTTACGATATAAGTTTATTGTTTCTTTGGTGGCCTTAGCGTCAGTAGGAACAATTGTTTGGGATTGAACGGAAAGGCACAATACCATCGTTATAGCGAAAAGTAAATGCTTCATAATAGTTAGTTTTAATAGTTGGTTACGAAGTTATTGAATTTTTCTTTCATAAACCTGAAAGGCAAAACTGTATAAATGTTTTTCGTCGGCTGAATGTTTCTCGGAAGATTTTAAATCCCAAATCGCCAGGTCTATTTCAGGGAAAAAGATATCGGCCTCAAAACTATGGTGGACTTGGGTAATATATAATTTTTGGGCAATGGGCATAAATTGCCGGTAAACGGAACCTCCTCCCATAATAAAATTTTCTTTTTCATAATCCATCTTTTCGATAGCTTCATCAATAGAATAAGCCATCTCACACCCTTCAATCCGGTCGTTGCTATCATCGGAAATAACAATATTTTTCCGTTTGGGAAGCGGACGTAGCGGCAACGAATAAAAAGTATTTTTACCCATAATAACATCGCAACCTGTGGTGTTTTTTTTAAACCATTTCAGGTCATCGGGAAGATGCCATAATAATTGATTGTCTTTTCCGATGGCATAATTTTCGGCAATGGCTACTATGATGGATATCTGCTTCATTTGAGAACAATTATATGATAATAAAACCAGGCTTTATATGGAAATTTCTCCTTTGATATGGGGATGCGACTGGTAGTTTTCGAGCTGAAAATCGGCAAAGTCGAAATCAAAAATGTTTTTAATTTCAGGGTTAATTTTCAAAGTAGAAAGTGGTTTAGGTTCCCGGGTTAGTTGAAGTTTCACCTGTTCCATATGGTTAAGGTAAATATGGGCATCGCCCAGGGTATGAATAAAATCGCCGGGTTCCAGTCCGGTAACCTGAGCAACCATTAAAGTAAGCAAGGCGTAGGATGCTATATTAAAAGGTACCCCAAGAAAAATGTCTGCACTACGCTGATACATGGAGCATGAGAGTTTTCCGTTGGCTACATAAAATTGAAACATTACATGGCAAGGTGGTAGCGCCATGTTTCCCAAGTCGGCGACATTCCATGCACTAACAATATGACGGCGCGAATCGGGATTCTTTTTTATCGACTCTATTACCTGAGTTATCTGATCAATACCTTCTCCGTTGTAAGAAGGCCATGAGCGCCACTGATATCCGTAAACATGCCCAAGTTCCCCCTGGGTATCTGCCCATTCGTTCCATATACTTACCCCGTGTTCGGTGAGATAGCGAACGTTGGTTTCGCCTTTTAAAAACCAAAGCAGTTCATATAGAATTGATTTTAAGTGAAGTTTTTTGGTGGTGAGCAAAGGAAATCCGGTAGATAGGTCAAAACGCATCTGGTAACCAAAAACGCTAATGGTTCCGGTACCTGTACGATCGTTTTTTTCAGCGCCATTTTTTAAAACATGGTCCAGTAAATCAAGATATTGCTTCATTTTATGCTGTGTGTTTTTTGAAATCTCAGGACGCTAAAGTACAAAATTCGGTTAAGGTCAAAGGTGAGCCTGAAGTCTATTTTTCAACAAAATTCTAACTCCCCAAACCACAACGATTGCCAAAAAAATTCGTGGAAAGGTTATCCAAAAAGCATTCACGCCAATGGCCATAAACAATAATGTATCTTCCAAAAGCGAATGCGATACAGCAATATGATGGTTTAGCAGGTTTGCTTCGTACTTATTTACTTTCCCCGATTTCACATACTCAACTAAAATGGCCGAGCCCCATGCCAACCCTACAACATTAGCCACCAACCACATAAATGAACTTTGAAGCGGAAGTCCAAAAAGTCTCATAAGCGGTTTCATCCCTTTAGACAGAAGATCCAATATTTTATATTCATCCAATACATTATGAAGCACCTGCAAGCTTATAATGATAATAATGATTTTAAGAATAAGCCAGAAAGTAGCTATTGCCCAGGTTAGAAAGAATTCTAAAAAGGGAGGGTGAGAGAAAGTTGCTGTGTTTATTGCATTTGAAAGGTGGCTCGCATTTTCCGGCAAAATCAGATTAAAAACAAAACCTGCCGTAAAAGCTGTTATAAGTCGCACGGCTAACATGCTTAAAGGTGATGATCCTGTTTTTTTCTGTACAGCAGTTTCAATGATTAAATTATGCGCGATAAGAAGCATAATAGCCATAATTGTAATTTCGCGAATGGTGAAATCCAGCGACTCAATTATGGCAATGGCCGAATAAATATTAAGCAAAGCACCTGAAAGGATGACCAAAGAAGCTTCGCCAGGTAATCCCCATATTGAAAAAACCGGTTTGATAAGATTGGCAATCCAATGCAGGATGCCAAAGTATTCTAGCATTTTAACCCCCAGCGAAACAGGAATCATAATACTTAATAACCAGCGTATTGTTTTAAACGAAGGGGCTATCGCTGCCTTAAATGCTTTAACTAACCGGCTCATTATTATATTTTTTGGTCTGGGTTTAACTTGTTGTTTTGTGCTTCAATTTTAATTTGCCAGATTTTATTCTCTCTGCAAATTATTTTGGTTTTGTATTTTCCATCAGGGAGAGAAATTGTTAAAGTATCATCACTGGTTTCCGGATAAGCTATTCTCTTATACATTTCCTGTTTTGACATTCCTACACAGATTCCTCCTTTGAGAATTATTTTTTTATCCAAAATGTTGGCATTTATCAGTTGAGCTTTATTATTATAAGGTTTGTAAAGAAAAATTTCTGATCTTCCGCGGAACAGCCTTATGATGGTATCTTTTTGGGAAGGGTTAAGTTTGTTTTTGATGGCAAATTGTTCCGACTTCAATATATCCCCAAGGTATTGCAGGAACAAATCTTTGGAAGGCTCAAATTCCCAGGGATTTGTTGAGAATTCACGGATGGAAATCGTTGAAATTTTGGTTTCCTGAGCTGGTATTTCAGTTATAAAAAAGAGAATCCCCCACACTACCAGCAATATTTTTGTTATCATCTTCCGCATTTGGTTAATAAAATTTTAAAACTTTTTAAATGACCCTTTTCTATTTTGATTAAATTGCGGCAACGTATTTAAAATTGAAGGTTCAAATATGATATATTTTCTGAAATTATATATTAATTCCGGAAAATAATATCAACCGGTGTGAAAGATAAAAGTTTAAGTATGTAAGATTTTGTTTGTTAACGGATACTTAAATTAATTTTGGACCGAATAATCTTCATTATGAATATGTTATATGCTAATTTTCACTTAATTAACTATCGAAAAACTAATTTTGTATTTAGCAGAAACAATTTGAAAATGTTCATTATCCCGATTAAAAGTAAAATTATTATATCTTCGCTGCATTAAGCTTATTCGCTAATGAAGAACACTGTTTTTGTCATACCACTTTTGATCTTTTTTCTGCAAATGCCTCTATTTGGGCAAACCGATTTTTCAGCCTCAAAGACAGTTGGTTGCGATTCGCTTACCGTAAAATTCACCTATACAACAACTGCTTCAGTAACAAGCGTTCTTTGGAGGTTTGGTGATAATACCTCCAGTACCGAGACGTCTCCACAACATACATATTCAACATCAGGTCTATTTCTGGTTTCTGTTATTATCAATTCAACTGATTCCGTTGGAAAAACCGGATATATAAAAATAGGTAAAACCCCCAAAGCAGATTTTGGCTACCACGATACTTTGGGCTTTGGTTCCAATACCATTGTTTTTGATGCAAAGGATCCAGGAGCTTCGCTATTTCCCTTCGATTTTCATTGGAGCACTTCTGATGGCGCCAGCGCCGACACCCGGGCTTTTTTTCATGAATTTGATACAACAGGCAATTATCTCGCTAAATTAATTGTAAACGACCAATATGGATGCGCCGATACATTGGAGCAAACTATCGTTGTTCGCGATAAATTAAATGTACCCAACGTTTTTACTCCCAACGAAGATAATTTTAATGATCTTTTTGTGGTAAAGGGCGACGATAAAACCACTTACTCATTTAAAGTATTTACTCCTGCAGGAGTAAAAGTATTTGAGTCCAAATCGAAAATTATCGTTTGGGACGGACGAATGTTTTCGGGCGATACCGTCAGAGAGGGCGTGTATTATTATATTATCCAATCGTTAGATGGGACTTCTGCCATTAAACAAACAGGTTTTTTCTACTTGTACCGGTAATTCAATCGATATTCCTGCTTTTTTCTTTTTTTTATATGTTATATTTTACTGATAATCACTTCTTTTTTTATTATATTTGGTTAAGTAACCGCTTTTGTTGAACTTTTTTTGCAAACCAGCTGTTATTACCTCATTCCATTTATAAAAAGCATTTTTATTATGCATCATGGCTTCGAACTTCCCGGTTCTTTCGTTAAAGTGAAACTACGGACCGGATTAAAACTGCTAGGAATCAGTATTATTCTTGCTCTATTGTTACCTATGAGTAACATTTTAGCGAACGATTCAATTCCTCCCGGTGGGAAAACCCCTGCACCCCATAATCACGACGACATTAAAAAAGGTGAACGCTTGTTTTTTGGCCTCATTAACCTTGGAAAAGACACAAAAACATGTGTTTCATGCCATAATACCAGTAAGTTAGATACTTTAAGCTGGAACCCTTCGGCTTTTGAAATTGGAGTCGCAAGTCAGGGCAAATCGGAGGCTGATTTGAAAAATGTTTTGCTAAATCCTGTAGGCATCAGATTAAGCAATGTACATAAAGGATATGTATTAACTGACGAGCAAATTGGTCAAATTCATTCATATATCATCTCACTCCCTGAGAAAGGCGCTCCCCAGCATAAAAAACTGATGGTTAACCGGCTCATTTTTATTGGACTTATATTATTGGTTCTATTAGTAATAGCCGATGTAATTTATACCAGGTACCTTCGGTTTAAAGCAATCAATTTGCTAGTTGTTCTTATTGCAGGTTTTTTCCTTACAAAAATTACAGTAACAGAAGCAATGGCGGTTGGCCGATCGCAAAATTATGAGCCCGATCAGCCTATAAAATTCTCGCACGCTGTACATGCAAAGCAGAATAAAATAGATTGTCTATATTGCCATTCATCAGCTGAATATAGCAAAGCTGCCGGCATACCCCCTGCTAATGTGTGTTTAAATTGTCATACACTTGTTCGTGAAGGGGCCCGATCGGGCAGGTTCGAGATTAATAAGATTCATGCTGCAGTGGATATGCAAAAGCCCATTGAGTGGATAAAAATACATAACCTGCCAGATCATGTGTATTTTAATCATGCCCAGCATGTTTCTGTAGGGAAAGTTACTTGCCAGGAATGCCACGGCCCGGTGGAAAATATGGATCGTGTTAAACAAGTGAGCGATTTGTCGATGGGTTGGTGTATTGATTGTCACCGAACTAAAGAAGTGCAATTTATGGATAATGCTTTTTACGATAAATACGAAAAACTTCATAAAGACCTCAAAGATGGAAAAATCGACAAGGTTACAGCCGAAAAGGTTGGTGCAACTGACTGTATGAAGTGCCATTATTAATATAAGTTTTTAAGAAATTCGACTATTTAATTTTGTATTATCCATGGAAAATAAATATTGGAGAAGCGTTGATGAACTTCAAAATGGCAAACCGATAGATTCAGAATTAGAAGAAATCAATCATAAAGAAGATGTGCTTCATCTTTCGGAGAAGCAAATAAATACACCAGCTTCGCGTCGCGATTTCCTTAAATTTATGGGTTTTAGTGTTACCGCTGCTTCTTTGGCTGCGGCCTGCGAGCGGCCTGTAACCAAAGCTATCCCATACCTGATTAAGCCTGAAGAAATAATTCCCGGCAAATCTTCCTACTATGCTTCAACATACATGGAGGGCAGCGATTATTGCAGTATCCTTGTTAAGGTTCGCGATGGCAGGCCAATCAAGATTGAAGGAAATGAATTATCTACATTCACTAAAGGAGGAACCTCTGCCAGGGTGCAAGCTTCGGTGTTAAGTTTATACGATTCTGCCAGACTTCAGACTCCAACTCACCTGGGTAAGCAAATTTCTTGGGAACAACTCGATAAAGAGATCATTGCTAAAATACAGGAAATTCAAACCGCAGGAGGGGCAACTACCCTGGTAACTCCAACAATATATAGTCCTTCGACCCGGGCAGCCATTGACGCTTTAATTAAGTCATTTCCCTCCGTAAAGCATATTGTTTATGAACCTATTTCTATTTCGGCATTGGTTCAGGCAAACAAACAATCGTTTGGCATAAGTGCAATCCCCGATTATCGTTTTCAGGATGCGGATTTAATAGTGGGTTTTAATGCTGATTTTTTAGGTACATGGATTGCTCCTATTAATTATGCCACCCGTTATATGGATAAACGGCGTTTAACCGAAGGGCAAAAAACAATGTCGCGGCATATTCAGTTCGAAACTACCATGACTATTACCGGTAGCAAAGCGGATAAACGCCAGCCTATAAGAGCTTCCGACGAGAAAATTATTTTGGCAGCACTTTACGGTAAACTATCGGAAAAGCTCGGAAAAGCTATCTCGGGAGTTCCTGAGTCGCCTGTTAAAATTGATTTTTTGGCGGAGGAGCTATTTGCTGCCCAAGGGAAATCGTTGGTTTTAAGTGGTTCGAACGAATTAGAATGCCAGATTCTGGTAAATGCCATTAATCTATTGCTTGGTAATATTGGAGAAACAATAGATTTTGCTCACTCGGTAAATCTTAAAAAGAATGATGATGCGGAGTTTGCCCAATTAATGGAGCAATTAAATTCGGGGAAACCGCAAGGAGTAATAATATTTCATGCAAACCCTGTTTATGATTCCCCGGTAGGTGCCAAATTTCTTGAATCGATTCAAAAAGCAGCATTGACCGTTGGAATATACGATCGGTTAAATGAGACTTCTGCAGCATTGCAATATCTGTGTGCGACGAACCATTATCTCGAAAGCTGGAATGATGCTGAGCCGACTACCGGTTTATACAGTTTAGCGCAACCGACTATTCAACCAATTTTTGACACCCGGCATTTTCAGGAAAGTTTATTACGATGGGCTGGAAATACTCAAGCATATTATGATTTTATTCGCGCAACCTGGCTCACGAAGTTATATCCAAAGTCCGATTCGGAGGCATCCTTCGAAACCTTTTGGAATAAAGCGTTACAAGACGGAGTACTTGAAATTGCCGAAAAAGATGAATTGAAGTTTGCTTATAATCCGAAAATAGCAGAAGAAGTAATCCCAAAAATTAAAGCTGAGAAAAACGACTCCCTGGAAATTCATTTTTTCGAGAGTATAGCCATTGGTTCCGGTTCTCAATCAAATAATCCCTGGTTACAGGAATTACCAGATCCTATCTCAAAAATGACTTGGGAAAATTATGCCGCCGTTTCTCCAAAGCTTGCAAAAGAGAAGGGGTGGCAAAATGGCACTGTCATCTCTATCAATCGTAAAATAAACGTACCTGTGGTAATTCAACCAGGTCAAAATTACGATTCAATTTCTGTTTCTTATGGTTATGGCCATTCGAACATGGGAAAAGTAGCAGATGGCATTGGTGTCAATGTTTTTCCGCTCCAAAGTGTTGATGGAACCTCAGTATTGAATTTTGTAACTATTACCAATTATGCTCCTACGGGAGAAGTTGTTAAACTCGCCCAGACTCAGGAACATAATTCTATGGAAGGGCGGCCCATTGCCCGGGAATCATCCCTCGAAGAATACCTTAAAAATCCTTCCTCCGGAAATGAATTACATGAGGAATTTGAAAAGAAACACTTAACGCTTTATGACGATCCGCAATTTGATGGATACCAATGGGGGATGAGTGTCGATTTAAATTCCTGTATTGGTTGTGGCGCTTGTATTATCGGTTGCCAATCTGAAAATAATATTCCGGTAGTTGGTAAAAAGCAGGTGACTAACAGGCGAATTATGCATTGGTTACGTATCGACCGCTATTACTCTGAAAATCCGGATAACCCAAAAGTGTTTCACCAGCCGGTTATGTGCCAGCATTGCTCTCAGGCGCCTTGCGAAAATGTTTGTCCGGTTTCGGCAACCAATCATAGCAACGAGGGATTAAACCAAATGGCCTACAACCGTTGTATAGGAACGAAGTATTGTATCAATAACTGTCCATATAAAGTACGCCGGTTTAACTGGTTCCGTTATGTTACCAATAAGGCCTTTAGTTATAATATGAACGAAGACCTGGGGCGAATGGTGCTTAATCCCGATGTTACTGTTCGTGAACGGGGGGTAGTGGAGAAATGCTCGTTTTGTGTACAACGTATTCAGGATAAAAAACTTAATGCAAAGCTCGAAAACAGGCCTTTGCGCGATGGTGAGCTGCAAACAGCCTGCATGCAGGCTTGTCCAACCAAAGCTATCCGGTTTGGCAATTTGAAAGATCCAAAAAGTGAAGTATCTATTCTGAAAAAGGATGCCCGGAATTATCATTTGCTCGAAGACCTGCATACTTTACCATCTGTAGGGTATTTAACAATCATACGAAACGATAAAGAAGAATCTAAATCATAACGCTATTTTTTGCAAGCATATTAAACTGAAAAACTAAGGGAATATGTATAAAACCGAAGTGAGAGGTGCCTTAATAACAGGTGACAAAGACTTTAAACAAATATCGACAGATATTATACAACACATGGAAGGAAAGCCTCCTTTATGGTGGTATATTGCTTTGGGAATAGCACTCATTGCTGCCTCGGTTGGTATGTGGGCTATTTTTACTACCGTTGCCGTTGGACTGGGTACCTGGGGCGTTAACAATTCGGTAGCCTGGGGTTGGGAAATTATCAATTTTGTTTGGTGGATTGGTATTGGGCATGCCGGTACTGCATTCTCCATATTCCTGTTAATTCTTCGTCAAAAATGGAGAACATCAATAAACAGAGCGGCAGAGGCAATGACTGTTTTTGCTGTTATTTGTGCGGCAATTTTCCCCGCATTGCATATGGGACGTGTTTGGCTAGCATTTTACATTATCCCCTACCCAAATACACGCGGACCACTTTGGGTGAACTTTAACAGCCCATTATTCTGGGATTTTATTGCGATTAGTTCATATTTGCTTATCTCAGCATCGTTTTGGTATTTGGGTATGTTACCCGATTTTGCTACCATTCGCGACAGGGCCAAATCGAAAATGAAAAAAGCAATTTATGGCTTATTGGCTATGGGCTGGGATGGATCTACCAAAAACTGGCTCCGGTTCGAATCGCTTGCCTTTGTTTTAGGTGGTATTGCTGCAGTGTTGGTGGTTTCGGTTCACTCTATTGTATCAACCGACTTTGCTGTTGGTGTAGAACCTGGTTGGCATGCGACTATTTTCCCTCCTTATTTTGTGGTAGGCGCTATTTTCTCGGGTTTTGCAATGGTAATGACACTCATGATCCTTATTCGTAAATTATATAAGTTGGGCGATTATGTTACTGATTCGCACTTAACAGCTATCGCTAAAATTTTAACATTTATAAGCTTAATAATGGGGACCGCCTACCTTACCGAAGTTTTTGTGGCTTGGTATTCCGGCAGTCCATACGAAATGCACACCTTCTTTAAAACCAGGATCTTTGGTCCGTATGCCTTCGAATTCTGGGCTATGTTTATCTGTAATGCTGTAATTCCTCAATTATTCTGGTTCAAAAAGATAAGGAGCAAAATTTGGTGGATGTTTGTAATATCGCTATTTATAAACGTGGGGATGTGGTACGAGCGCTACAATATTGTGGTTACAACACTGGCGCAGGACTTTCTGCCATCGAACTGGACAACCTATCATCCCACATCTGTCGAAATTGGTATATACGTAGGTACTTTGGGTATATTTTCCATTGGCGTGCTGCTGTTCTTCCGGTATGTGCCAATGATCGCAATTAGTGAAGTGAAAACAGTATTACGTCTTGGTAAAAAAACAAAGGCTCATTAAAAGTGTAATTATGAGTACAAAAACTATTATCGGAATTTTTGATGACGAAGAAACCCTTATGGATGCTATTCATAAGGTGAAATCAAGGGGAATTGGAATTGAAGAAGTGTATACCCCATATCCTGTTTTTGAGGCATTAGAGGCCGTTGGAAAGAAATCGCGTATTCGCACCGCAGCATTTTTCTATGGTTTATTTGCTGCTATTTCGGTGTTAGCTTTTCTCTACTATACCTCGGTTATCGATTGGCCCATTGTGTATGGAGGGAAACCATTTAATTCGTTCCCTTCTTTCATTATAATTACATTGGTACTCACCATTTTTTCGGTGACGGTTTTAAGCTTATTTACTTTTTCAATTAGTGCAAAACTATTTCCGGGTAAAACGGCCATTGTAATTGACGAAAGAGCAACCGATGATAAATTTGTTTTGGTGGTTAAGAACGATACCGAAAATGGTACCGAGATAAATACAATATTTAAAGAGGCCGGTGCTTCTGAAATTAAGGATAATTAAGATAATAACGAGTGATTATGAAAAAGTTTCGTCATGGAATAGCTATTGCGGCCATCACATTATTGCTAAGCCTTTCGGGTTGCGATCGCGATAATAATCATCCTGGTTACGATTATTTCCCCGACATGGCTTATTCGCAAACCTTTGAAACCAATTCGGTTAATCCGAATTTTATAGATGGAAAGACTATGCGCGAGCCTGTTAAAGGAACTATCAGCAGGGATTTTATGGCATATCCTTATCAAAAGACGGATGAGGACAGGTTACTTGCCGGGAAGACCTTAAAAAATCCCCTGGAAATTGACCCAAAAAACCTTGACAGGGGAAAAAAGGTTTATCAGTCGTATTGTATTCAATGCCATGGCGATTTAGGCGATGGAAAAGGATTTTTATTTACCAGCGGCAAATATCCTTTTCCTCCGGCATCGCTTGTTAACGATAAAATGAAAGCCGCTCCTGATGGCGATATTTACCATGTGATAACTGTTGGCTTTGGGATAATGGGGGCGCATGGTTCGCAGATTCGTCCTGAGGACAGATGGAAAACAATTTTGTACATCCGAAAAGAATTGCAGAAAAAATAAGAATTGTTAGCTAGTAACCTGAAATATTTAATAAAATGAATTTGCAAGAAAAAGAACAGGTAAGTTTTTCTCCGGTTTTACGCAACATATGCATTGCCTTAATTGCTATTGGGGTGGCGACTTTTGTGTTTGGCTTTATTACCAATCCGGCAAAAACCTGGGCAAATTATTTGCTGAATAATTATTATTTTCTGGCATTGGCGGTTGGTGCTTCGTTCTTTTATGCCGTACAATATATTACACAATCGGGATGGTCATCCGGTTTTAAAAGGATTCCGGAAGCAATGTTTTCGTATATCCCTTATGCAGCTGTGTTTTTCATCCTCATCTATTTTGGCATGCATTACCTTTACGAATGGTCTCATGCAGGAATAACCTCACACGATGAACTTATTGCTCATAAATCGACTTACCTGAATGTGCCTTTCTTTTTTATTCGCCTGCTGGTATTTTTTAGCGCCTGGATTCTTTTGACCCAACAATTGAGAAAACTTTCTCTTCGGGAAGATACCGAGGGCGGAATGGTAAATTTTCACAAAAGTGAGCTGTATGCTAAAATTTTTATTTTTATTCTTGGGGTTACATTTTCGCTTTCGGTTATTGATTGGGTAAAATCAATCGATGTGCATTGGTTCAGCACCATTTTTGCGTTGAAAAACTTTATCAGCGCTTTTTTTCATGGTACGGCTGCAATTGTCGTGATGGCATTTATTCTGCATTCCCGGGGATACTTTTCATTCATGAATGGGAGTCATTTACACGATTTTAACCGGTATTTGTTTATACTATCTATTATTTACGGATATTTCTGGTTTTCGCAGTTCATGATTATCTGGTACGCAAACATTCCCGAAGAAACGGTTTACTATTTTGTGCGCTGGGGAGCAGGTTGGAAAACATTATTTTTTGCTGATATTATTGTCAATTGGGCTATACCATTTTTACTTTTATTACCTCCAATTTTTAGTCGGAATAAACTACTGATTGGCTCTGTTGCCGGGTTGATACTAATAGGATTTTATATTGATAATTACATGCAGATAATGCCCGGACTCTTTAAAAACAATCAGTTTGGGATTATTGAGATTGGTACATTTTTAGGGTATGCCGGTTTATTTATTTTGGTGGTATCATATCAACTGTCGAAAGCGCCAATAATTGCTAAAAACCATCCGTATCTCGAAGAAAGCTTATACCATCATTTTCATCAATAAAAATAACTCAGGCAACGTTTTCAACCATTTTAAAAGGGTATAAAGTATTCCACCAATTAAGTCTCGATGTAGTTTTAGGAGCAATTGGTGGAATGGCATTTGCTGCATATGCCCTGCATATAAAGCTTCCTGTAATCGATTATATTGCTTTGGGGATAAGTGTATGGCTTATTTATATTGCCGATCATTTATGGGATAGTGCCAGACTGACACCTTCTGCCTCTTCAAAATACCTGTTTTATAAACAAAATTTTAAAATTCTCTTAATTCTTTTTTTCCTGCTTTCAGGCTTCGATGCTTTTCTAATTTTTAATTTTCTTCCTGTAAAGGCATATTTATGGGGTGTAGTAATTGGTTCTTTGGTTGCCGGTTACTTCGGGTTGCATTATTCGTTAAAGAATAATTTGCGAAGATTTTTCCCCAAGGAATTATTGATAGCTGTATTTTATATTTTAGGTATCTGGTTTCTGCCATTCCAAAAAAGTCTGCTATTTGACACAGAAGCTTTCTTTTCTATTACGATTCATTTTCTGATAGTGCTATCAAATGTATCGCTTTTTTCGCTTTATGAAAGGGACGAAGATCGTTCCAACATTCAAATATCTCTTTTTTCGGGGTTGAAAGAGCCTCGCCACAGAGGGATTGTAACTGGAGTTTGTGTCTTATCGGTTTTATCTGTCATAATTGGACTTTGTCTAGGTTCAGATAAATATACTTACCTGATTTTAATTCTAATTGGTTCTATATTTTTAGGCTTGGCAATCATGCATTCATGTGGGAAGAAAGAACATTTCTTTCCTGAATTAACCGATGGCGCCCTATTGTTGTTTCTGGCATTTTGTTTTTAGAAATTCAATTAAAAATTTGTTCCTTCTACATCTTCTGAGACGAAACCTTTACCTCATTATAATGGTATAACGGTATACGAAACCCTGAAATAGATTAAAGGAATTTTGCAGATACAAAGTCTTCAGAATGTTCGATTAGCTTTTAATTTGAGAATTATGGTGAAATATATTTTCTTTTCGATTATAGCTTTGGTATTGGTACTTTCCTGTAAAAAGGAAGATGACTCAACGAAATATGACTTCTCAATTTCAGGTATTGAGAAGATTACAGTGAATGTGGAGGAAACCAAAACCTTGCGCTTACTGATCACTAAAAATGAAGGTGTTCCCGAAAATGTATACCTAACTCTGGGCGATGTGCCCCAAGGAATTACTTTACGGATTGACCATGTGAGCGGAGAGCCTGATTTTGCAACAGATTTGGATATTACGGTAGCAAAAAATGCTGTCGGCGGAGAGCATAAGATTATCCTTATTGCGCATTCGGGCGATTTGGTAAAAGAGTATACCCTGGAAATTACGGTGGATAAATCTCTTTCGGCTACATTCTCAGTTTTTAATGCCACAACATATAATCCCGAA
>Ga0316608_1000185_pt1 | contig 33038 bp, 40 predicted proteins | sample MIS2016152B_MG_FD_207673 | JGI IMG/M metagenome (GOLD analysis project Ga0316608, IMG submission 207673) | Microbial mat bacterial communities from Middle Island sinkhole, Lake Huron, Michigan, United States - MIS.2016.152B | ecosystem: Environmental > Aquatic > Freshwater > Lake > Sediment... | reverse complement strand
AATAATTGTGTCAGGTGGGACACAATACATCGAAAGCAGACCTATGTAAAATCGAATAGCGGTTGTCAGCTATCAGCAAAAGCTCTCAGCAATTGACAAACCCATACAATAGTCTGTAAATTACGTGAATTTAGGTGTGAAGGAGAAAATCATGGCAGATTTAACTAACAAAGATCGCATTGCCCAGCAACTACAGGTAGTTCCAGGAGCTTTGGCACAGCCAGTTGTGGTTGGGAATGCTCGTTTGGCAATCACAGGGTTCAAGTTTGAGGACAAGAACGCAGATGGCATCAGACAGGCAAATGAAGGAAGTTTTCAACCGCCTGTCTCCTTTTCATTTCTCCTCGAACCTGCAATAGCGACTAACGGCCAAGCAAGCAACGGCATATATGATGAATCTAACGGGGATCAAAAAACCATTACAGACCCTAATGGCAGATTTTCATTCAGAAATCTTGTCCCTGGCAACTACGTCGTCACTGAAACACCAGTACCTTCTGGTTTTCGTTCTACTACTCGCAACCCCCTCTCTGTAGTTCTTGCCACCACAAACGCCGACGTTTTATTTGGCAACGCTGGGCCTCAAAGCAGCAAGATCGTTGGATGCAAATACCTAGACCTAGATAATGACGGTTTCCGAGATGGGGATGAACCGGGCATTAAAAATGTCAAGATATATCTTGATAGAAATGGCAACGGTCAATTTGATGCAGGGATAGATGACTGGAGGCTAACAGACAAAAATGGTAAGTGGGAGTTTAACGTAGCACCTGGAACCTACAAGGTTCGGGAGGAACGACTAAAACCACCAGCTGCCGGGAGCATACTAAGAGAGATGGATACCTCTGTTCCTCCGACAGCGGAACCCTTAGAAGCAGATTTTCTTCAAAGCACCCCACCCGACAACGTTCCCGCACTGGACGTAACTGTAGCCCCCGGCGAGACCTTTGCCTGCGCTCAAGTTGGTAACACTCCGCTCTATACAATTACAGTTAAGAAATTTGAAGACACAGACCGCAACGGCATCCAAAATGGATTGGAACCCATCGTTCCTCGCGTACCCTTCATCTTAGATTTGAACAAGAACGGTAAGTTTGATTCAGGAGAAAAAATCCAGATTACCGGTGGGGATGGGGTTACTACCTTCAAGGGTTTGCGAGCTGATAATTACTCTGTGTTGGAAATTTTTCCATCTGTATTACCGGCAGAATTCGGTGGCGGTGCCCCTGGCAACCGCGATCTTCCAGTACCAACCACTGCCAACCCCGTTCTGATTGCGGCACCAGGCCCGCAGGCAGAGTTCCAGGGCACAATTAGCCGAGAGCAACCGCTGTTAGTAAAAGACGATGGCTATAAGTTGAAACCCAATGACCCTAAATTCATAGATAGCAACCGCGACGGTATCAAACAACCCAACGAAAAAGCGATCGCAGCAACTGGTGAGCGACCGATTTTTACCAACACGCCTGTAACTTTCCCAGCGCCTAACCCCGATCCTTTACTTTCTTTTTCTCCTTTAGTACCTGCTAATAATGGAATTGGAGGGAATAGTCCTGTGGGTAACACTCGACCCAGCATCAACGTATTCAAATACAATGACCTGAACGCAAACGGTCGCTACGAACCAGAGCTAGATGAAGCAGGTCTCAATGATGTCGAAGTTTTTCTTGACACCAATAATGATGGTCAGTTACAGCGAGGAGTAGAACGTGTAGAGAGGACTAGATCTCTAAGGGCTAATGAACGCCCTGATATTGTTGAACCAAAGAGTCGTATAGGTCGAGCATTGTTTGATAACTTGCCAGCGGGCAATTACACGGTGCGGGAAACCGTACCCGCTGGTTTCTCACCTTCGACAAATGCTGTAGTTCCTTTGACTATCGGCCTTCAAGACGCTAACGTTACTTTTGCCAATACGCTGAACAGCAACATTACTGGTTGCAAATTCGAGGACTTTAATCAGAACGGTTATCGAGACGGTAATGAACCTGCAATTAGTGACGTTATTGTCTATATCGATAGTAATAACGATGGTAAGCGGCAGCCAACAGAACGCTTTGAGAAGACTGACAAGTTTGGTACTTTTGGGTTCATAAATTTGGTTCCTGGTACCTATACCATCCGAGAAGAACTTTCTCCAGCTCAACTGAATTTCTCCCAGACTACTCAACCGCTAAATATCGTTCTCGGCCCCAATCAAACTTTTACTTGCGCTTTGATTGGCAACACCCGGCTCTATGATTTAAAAGTTGAGAAATTCCGAGACGACAACCGCAACGGTATACGAGATGGGAACGAAGGGCCTTTGGATGGTATCCCATTTGTTTTGGATGTGAACAAAAATGGTAGCTACGATCCAAGCGTTGATAGTCAGGTAAAAACAACGGTGGGAGGAGTGGTTGTATTTGAAGGTCTGTTGCCAGGTACCTACTCGGTGTTGGAAGTCTTCGATCCGAGGGTTCCGAACCCGTTCCCGATCGCAACCGGACCTAATCCTGTTACCTTTAACGTGCCGGGCCCTAACGCAGCCCCTTCGCCGCCAAGACCGGTGGCAACTCCACAAAGAGCGATTATGAGCCTCGATCCTCTGACTGGCGATACGGGTGTGGCTATGGCTACTGCTACGGCTACGGCTACTGCTGATCGTTTGACTAACGGCGGCAGTTCACTCGATGCTACGGTTCAAGCCAGCAGCGTCGATAGCTTGATCGCACCTCAGAGTGCAGCTATGAGCTTTGTTGACCTTAACAAGTTTAAGGACTCGCTAAGTTCACTACCTACAGTAACGACAACAGATAACTCTCTCGATAAATTACTGTTGGCCGCTCCTGCTACGACTCCGCTGTTTTAATGTTAAGTTGGGTCTTTAGTTTGAGATTCAACTATTAGCAATTAGGTTGTTTTTAAATAAACCCGCCCTCCACAACCATAGGTTATAGGGCGGGTTTATTTATCTCTTGAATTCCCCGAAATATTTTTGGTGAAACCCGCCCCTACAACCCATATATCCCGATGGGAGTAGGGGCGGGTTTTATCGACAATCTTTGAGGATAATTCATAATTTAAATAAACCCGCCCCCCCCAATCATCGACTCGGAGGGCGGGTTTATTTATCTCTTGAATTCCCCGAAATATTTTTCGTGAAACCCGCCCCTACAACTCGGAGGGCGGGTTTATTTATCTCTTGAATTCCCCGAAATATTTTTGGTGAAACCCGCCCCTACAACCCATATTTCGGGTTTAATTACGATAAAATTGGCAAATTTCGAGGGGAGTAGGGGCGGGTTTTGCCGACAATTTTTGAGGATAATTCATAATTTAAATAAACCCGCCCTCCACAATCATCGGCTCGGAGGGCGGGTTTATTAATTTCTTGAATTCCCCGAAATATTTTTCGTGAAACCCGCCCCTACAACCAATATTTCTGCTTTGATTCATCAACTGCGGACCCTTCGACTACGCTCAGTGTTCAGAAGTGTCTTAACCGTTTTCGTGGTTACTATATTTCTGGTTTTAGTCATCAAATGATGGCTTTTGTATCAACCAACGCCGATCGCCGATCTGTAAAGAGCTACTATAGTTGCAGCCGAAGTTTAACTAGAGTTTAAGAAGAACTAGCTTGTCTCAAATCCTGACTGCTTTAGAATTCCCAGCAAACGTCTGGAAGCTGAATAATGGGTTAACAGTCATTCACCAGCGGATTTCGGCCACACCTGTGGTCGCACTAGACGTGTGGGTAAAGGCGGGCGCAACGCTGGAGCCGGATTCGTGGTCGGGAATGGCTCACTTTCTCGAACATATGATATTTAAGGGGACTGATGCGATCGCCCCTGGAGAATTTGACCAAGTAATCGAAAATCGCGGCGGTGTCGCTAATGCAGCTACAAGTCACGACTACGCCCATTTTTATGTCACGGCCGCCGCCGATTATTTAGCAGAAACTACTCAGCCACTAGCAGAATTGCTGCTGCGGGCTTCGATTCCCGATCGGGAGTTCGATCGCGAACGAGATGTGGTGCTAGAAGAAATCCGCCAAGCTCAAGACAATCCCGATTGGCTCGGTTTCCAAGCAATGATGGAAACAGTTTACCAGCGACATCCCTACAGGCGATCGGTATTGGGCACAGAAGAGCTGCTGATGTCGCGAACACCTCACGAAATGCGCTGTTTCCATCGCTCTCATTATCAGCCAGAAAATATGACTGTGGTGATCGTTGGGGGAATTGAGGAAGAACAGGCTAGGGAAGTTACTGGTAAAGCTTTTGAGCTGTTTTCTGACCGGTGGGATTGTCCCAAGTTGGTAGCAGAAGCCGAACCGCCTCTGGTGGAAATTCGCCGTCAGGTACTCCACCTCCCCAGATTGGAACAAGCACGGCTGATGATGGCTTGGACTGGACCGGGAGTTGAGCAGTTGGAAAGTGCTTGCGGCTTGGATTTGTTGTCGGTGTTGCTGGCTGACGGGCGATCGTCTCGTTTAGTCCGGGAACTGCGGGAAGAACTACAATTGGTACAGGCGATCGAGAGTTCTTTTTCGCTACAACGGGAATCGAGTTTATTTACGATAAGTGCTGTTTTGGAAGCGGAGGATGTCGAACAGGTGGAATCTCTGATTTGCGATCGAATCTGGGAATTGCAGTCTGAGCCGGTTTATGAGGTAGAATTGCGACGCTGTAAGCGTTTGCTGTGCAACGATTTTGCTTTCTCGATCGAAACGCCGGGACAACTGGCTGGTCTTTATGGGTATTATAATACGATCGCCAATGTCGAATTAGCCCTCAACTATCCCACCAAAATTCAGGCCTTCGATCCATCCGACCTCCAGCGTTTAGCTCAACAATATCTTTCTCCCCGACACTATGCCGCTGTGGTGCTAAAACCAATTTAGTTATTAGTTATTGGGCATGGGGAATCGGGCATGGGGAATCGGGCATAGGGCATGGTTATTGTATAGCAAGCAGTCGTCAATTGGTTCACTGAGCGTAGTCGAAGTGCCAATTCCCAATTTCCAATTCCCAATTCCCAATTCCCAATTCCCAATTCCCAATTCCCAATTCCAAATTCCCCATTAAATTCACAATGAAAAACGAAATCCAGCGCACAGTTTTAGACAATGGTATTGTTGTTTTGGCAGCAGAAAACCCCGCAGCAGATATTATTGCAGCTAGGATATTCCTACGGGCTGGTAGCCGCTGGGTACAGCCAGAACAAGCTGGATTATGTCACTTGCTGTCGGCGGTAATCACTAAGGGAACCGATCGACTTTCTTCCCAGGAAATTGCCGAACTTGTAGAATCGGTGGGAGCGAGGTTGGGTACTGATTCAACTACAGACTATTTTTTAGTGAGTTTGAAGACGGTTTCAGCCGACTTTACGGAGATGTTGGAGTTGGCGAGTCAATTGATGCGATCGCCCACTTTCCCGGAAGCAGAAGTAGAACTAGAACGCCGCATCGCCATATCAGCAATTCGTTCACAACAAGAACAACCATTTGCGATCGCCTTTGAGCAATTGCGGCACGCGATGTACCAGGAACACCCCTACGCTTTCTCTCCCCTGGGCACGGAAGCTACCATGTCAACAATCAGTAGAAGCGAGATCGAACAGTTTCACCAAACCTATTTCCGCCCGGACAATGTAGTTATTTCTGTAGCCGGGAGAATATCAACGGAAGATACGATCGCCCTGGTCGATCGCATTTTTGGCGACTGGAAAGCCCCAGAAACACCGCTACAAACTTTAACCGTACCCCCCATCATACCCCACCCAAAATCCACCTTGAGGTCGCAAGAAACCCAGCAATCAGTGATTATGTTGGGCTACCTTGCACCGGCAGTAAAAGATGCTGACTACGCAGCGCTGAAGTTGCTCAATACTTATTTGGGAAACGGTTTGTCGAGTCGATTGTTTGTGGAATTGCGGGAAAAGCGAGGCTTGGCTTACGATGTTTCCTCGCTCTATGCGACGCGCTTGGATGCGGCGCAGTTTATGGTGTACATGGGTACTGCGCCGGAAAATACGGCGACTGCTTTTGAAGGATTGCGTGCAGAAGTCGATCGACTAGCAAATACCCAACTTGACGAGGAGGAATTGCAAGCTTGCAAGAATAAAATGCTCGGTCAATATGCTTTAGGAAAACAGACTAATTCCCAAATTGCTCAAGTTGTAGGCTGGTACGAAACTTTGGGATTGGGAATTAAATTTGACGAAGAGTTTCAAGCAGAAATTGCAGCAGTTACGGCGTCAGAAGCTAGGGAAGCTGCTCAGAAATTCTTTATCGAACCGTATGTTTCTTTGGTGGGCCCGGAGGCGACGATTACAGAGTTTGGGCTGGCGGCTGTTTGTTGAGGTTGTTTGTAGAAGAGGGGCGATCGAACTTGTGAAAAGTTCGATCGATGCGATCGCTTTACGGCACTTATCAACAAAGCAGACTATTTTTGCTGCCCTAATCTCGACTGAAAACAGACAACCTTAACAGATTTTTTACTGTTGACATAACGGTTGCGTTCAACGGCGGTACAAAGTTTTGAGTCATCCCCAAAGTATGGAGTCCGTGCGTTACAACGCAGAGTTTTGTTGCTCTTTCTAGAAACGATTGAGATTAAGTTAGCCCTCAGTCTTAATCTCAAAGAACGTCGGCAAAGATTGATGACACAGGCAGAGTTGGCTGAGAAAATCAACTCCAGCCAACCTCCTATTGCCAAGGCTGAAAATGGCGAAGATTCGGTTTCCATTGAACTCTTAATAAGCGCAATCCTGGCAACAGATGCAACGCCTCAATATCTAGGGCAAATTATTGCTAACTCACCCACAATACTATAGCCTTATTTTCGACAAAAATCCAAGTGCAGGTAATTGTTAGGCTGAGGTTAATTGGGATTTTCAGCACTCAGGAGAGGAGCATACATCATTAAAGCGGAATTCTCTGTAATAAATTCTTCCCTCAGTAGTTGATTTGTATTTGGGTCACGTAGTTGCCGAATAAGTTGATTCTGACGCATATACCGCCCTGCGATCGGACCACTTATGAGATGATTTTTCTCCAAAATCTCGTAGCTACAGAGACTTTCAACATTAGAACGGATCTCTCCACACAAATGCTCATCCGTTAACCATAAACACAACTGGTAATTATGAGTTGTTTTATTCTCAATTTGCAGGTCAATATAGTTATAGGAAAGCGTTGCTCCGCTACCAAAGGGAAGAGTACGATTCACATCAGGAAAAACATCGTAGCTATGTCTCCAACGTTCTTTGATGGATAGAGGAGAATGTAATGTCATCCAATAAATTAAGTTGGCTAATTGACATAATCCACCACCATAACCGGATCTTACTCTGCCATTATCTAAAGTCATTCCCAACTCAAATCCTCTTTGCTTTGTGGGATTGCCTACCAAATACCAAAAAGAAAAGACCTCTCCCGGTTTAATCACCAAACCATTGATCGGTGCGATCGCTAAACGTAAATTTGTGACTTTATTATATTGCAGCCACATTTCTACATTTTGTAACTGGCGCATGAGAATTGACTGATGGGTAAAAATTTGGACAGGTAAAGGTTCAGAAATAATCTGGGTAGCAAACTTTATATTAGAGAAATACCACTCAAATCGACGTTTGAAAATATAGAAATATCGTCCTAGGTATAATCTCAACTTACTACGTTTTGCGGGCAACTGAAAGAGATGGTTTTGCATAGCGATCCGAGAAAATTTAAGTATGCTAACTGCCAAGAACATCGAGGAATTCACTCAACTGGGAATCTTGCTCTAGATCCACCAGCATTTGTTTCACCTGGGCTAATTCTGTCTGTAGAATTGCGCTCCGTGTTTCGAGTTGTCGAGAACGTTATTTAAGTTGCTGGGAAGTCGTAAAAAGCTACGCTGTAGGTTGCGGTTAACGTGCATAAGGCTGTGCTGTCAAAAGATTTGGGACTCGATAATGTTTAACGTTAAATGTGCAGAGCGTTAAACCTCGTCCCACAGCACAGGCGGCAATCAAAGCATCAAGCAATCCCAGACTGTTTGACAAATGGTAAGTTGTGAAATCTGATAACGCACAGGCACAATCAGCTTCAGTTGCCCAAATTATGGGTAATGGTGCAACTAATTGAAGTGCCTGTGCGTACTTGCTGCATATTCTGAGAGTCTTGGATTAACTCCATAACAACAAAACCGGGAACACTAGGTATATCTGAAAGACTGGAAAACCAAGCAATTGCAGGTGCATGACCCCGTTGAATATCAATTAAAACATCAGTGTCTAAAAGATACATAGTGTTTCTTATGTCCCTGTCCGTGTTTCGGCCTGATGGCGCAGGTTTCGAGCATATACTTGACTATCGGTGATATCAGGTCGTGAGTTGATGACTCCTTCGCTTTGCCAATAAGCAACAAGTTCTGCTCCTGTTTTAGGTGGGTTGCTCAGAACTTTTCTGATCGATAAAACACGTAGGATGTACTCAGATAAAGGTATGTTTAGCCGCAAGGCTTCAGTAGACAGTTCACTTTCTAACTCCGGTGGTAACTCTAATTGAATGCTCATTTCTGCGTTCCTCATCGATCGAGATTCTCAATTAATCGTAGCTGATGTCCTGATTCTCCAAAATTATCAGAAGATACCTGCCACACAACGGCACAACCGAAAAAACTCGATCGGACTTAAATTGAACGTTTTCGGTTCCCGATCGGTCTAAATTGCATACAGACCCGATCGGTCTAACTTATATGTACTTAGTAAATCACCTTCAGATTAAAAAAGGGCTGACTCCGTGGGTAAGCGGGTTCCTCGCCGCCGGACTGCTCGCCGGAGGAGGCTATATAGCTTATGGCCAACTCACAGTCAAATCCAGCGGCGAAACCAGACGCAAGGAAAAAACCGTTGCTGTACAAAGAGTAAATCTGCCGATCGCAATTTCAGCAAACGGTACAATTGTACCCGAACGGAGCGTTAACCTCAGCCCCAAAACATCAGGAGTGCTCAAAAGTTTGCTCATCAAGGAAGGAGACAGCGTTGAAAAAGGGCAGATTCTCGCCTACATGGATGACTCCAACCTCCAAGGACAATTGACCCAAAATCGCGGACAACTCGCCTCAGCCGAAGCCAACCTGCAAAAATTACTCAACGGTAATCGAGCCCAAGATATTGGAGTAGCAAAAGCACAAGTCGCAGAACAACAAGCAAATCTGCAAAAATTGCTCAACGGTAATCGCAGCCAGGATATTGCTGTCGCCGCTTCACAACTAGCAGAACAACAAGCAAATCTGCAAAAATTGCTCAACGGTAATCGCAGCCAGGATATTGCGGCCGCCGAGGCACAATTAGCAGAACAACAAGCAACTCTGGAAAAATTGCTCAACGGCAATCGCCCCGAAGATATCGCCCAAGCTGAAGCTAAACTCAGGGATGCTGAATACGCCAAAAAACAAGCAGAAGAAGACTTTCAAAGAAATCAGGAACTCTACACAGCCGGAGCCATTGCTCTCCAAATTGTGAATACTTCTCGCACCGCGCGCGATCGAGCTCAAACTCAAGTTAGGCAAGCTGAACAAGCTTTAGCCCTGTTGCGATCGGGTTCCCGCCCGGAAGACATCGCCAGCGCCGCATCCGCAGTCGAGCAAAAACAGCAAGCTTTGGCCCTGTTGCGATCAGGTGCTCGCCCGGAAGACATCACCGCTTCACAAGCAGCCGTAGCACAAAAACAGCAAGCTTTGGCTGGAGTGCGATCGGGTGCTCGCCCAGAAGACATCGCGATCGCCCAAGCAGCAGTCGAGCAAAAACAGCAAGCTTTGGCGCTAATTCAAGCCGGTGCTCGCCCGGAAGACATCGCGATCGCCCGCGCCCAAGTTCTCGCAGCCAAAGGGAGCCTCCAAACCGTACAAGCGCTGATTAACGATACGAAAATTCGCGCTCCTTTCAGCGGTATTGTGACTCGGAAATATGCAGATCCGGGCGCTTTTGTGACTCCCACAACAGCAGGTAGTGCGGTGTCTTCGGCGACTTCTTCTTCGATTTTGTCTTTAGCTTCAAAAAATCAGGTAGTCGCAAATGTCGCAGAAAGCAACATTGCTCAAATCCAGCTTGGCCAAAATGCGTCTATTCAAGCTGATGCTTATCCCGGACAGACTTTTACAGGTAAAGTTAGCCAAATTTCACCACAGTCGATCGTCCAGCAAAATGTTACCAGTTTCGAGGTAAAAACTTCCATTGTTGATGATGAAAAGAAAATGTTGCGATCGGGAATGAATGTGAATGTGGAGTTTAAAGCCGGTGAATTGAAAGATGTTTTAGTTGTGCCCACTGCGGCAATTGTTCGTCAACAAAAAGAAACGGGGGTGTTTGTGGCGGGTGGAGAAGATGGGAAGCCTCAGTTTGTGCCCATTAAGACGGGGATGACAGTTGATGACAAGACAGAAGTGAGATCGGGCTTAAAGGGAAATGAAAAAGTTTTTATTAGTTTACCGCCAGGATTGCGGCAGAAATCTCAAAATCCATCGTCGGGGGGAATTCCAGGTTTGCAACCAGGGGGTGGAACTCGCTTGCGTTAGTGGGAAGAATGAAGAAAAGCACCACAGGGATTTCGACATTTGTTGGTATCAGAATTATCACTCTCTTTCTGCTCTCCCTCTGTGTTCTCTGCGCTCTCTGCGGTAAAAAAAAATCTTAATCCTCACCAATTAGCCATTACCTATAACCTAATGAAATTAAAGACTCCCCCAGTTATCAACAAAATCTCAAACGTTCAAATTGTATTCATGGCGACTGAGGCGCTGTGGAATAATAAATTGCGTACCAGCTTGACAATGCTGGGCGTAATTATTGGGATATCTTCTGTAATTACCATTACTTCCGTGGGGCAGGGAGTACAAAAGTCTACTGAGGAACAGTTGAAGGCTTTGGGTACTGATGTGCTGTTGGTTTTGTCTGGTGCTTCGCGATCGGGTGGTGTCAGTCAGGGTAGCGGTTCTGCTTCTACTGTGACTTGGGATGATGCTAGGGCGATCGAGAAACAAGCACCGGCTGTTAAGGCGATTTCGGCTTATTTACAGCGCCAAGTGCAAGTTGTTTATGGCGGGCAAAATTCATTTACTGCTATTTTGGGAACTGATTTAAATTATCCTGATGTGAAGAACATTCAACCTCAACAAGGACGGTTTTTTAATGAGGATGAATTGAATGCTGCTGAGCCAGTAGTTGTCCTTGGTTCTAAGGTTCGAGATGACCTTTTTGGAGTTGGCGCTAATGCCCTATCGGCTGATGTTCGTATTCAGGGAGGGCGCTACAAGGTCATTGGAGTGATGGAACCCAAGGGGTCTGTAGGGGGTACCGATCAGGACGATCGCGTGTATATTCCCCTCAAAAATATGTCGGCTCGGATTGTGGGTAGAAATTCTTTGGCTGGAATTGCTATCTCTGGTTTTTGGTTGCAAACTAGCGGGGAATCGGATTTGGCTGATGCTCAATTTCAAGTGGAAAATATCCTGCGTTTGCGACACAATATTTATCCGCCGCAACCGGATGATTTTAGGGTAATTAATCAAGTTGATATTGTTAATACTTTTAGTAATGTGGTAGGTTTGTTTACTGTGATGGTGGGAGCGATCGCCGGAATTTCTCTGGTCGTTGGCGGCATCGGGATTGCTAATATTATGTTGGTGTCTGTTGTGGAGCGCACTAAGGAAATCGGGATTCGGAAAGCGGTAGGTGCTACTAATGCAGCAATTCTGATTCAATTTATGGCTGAATCGGTTTTGGTTTCGACGGTGGGGGGTACGGCGGGTATTGGGTTGGGAATTGCGATCGCCTTTGGGGCTGCGACAGCGTTCAAATTTCCGTTTGTAATTTCAGTATGGTCGATCGCGGCCGGTTTTGGGCTATCCTTTACTGTAGGCTTGTTGGCTGGCGTGCTACCAGCCCGGAATGCAGCTCGCTTAGATCCGATCGCAGCTTTGCGAAATGATTGAACTTGTTGAGGAATATTAGAAGTAATATACTTGTTTTCTAATATAATAACAAAAACCCTCGCTCAAAAATTCAGGGTTTTTAAACCCCCGCTTTCAGGGCGGAATATTTTTAGGGTGGGCGATCGATCCCCATCCTAAAAACCTCGCTGTCAACTGTCAACTGTCAACTGTTTAACCAGGCAATTTCCATGTTAGAAGCATTGGTATTGGCAACAGTATTTTGCGGCTTTTTTGGTATAATTTTGAAAAAAAACCTGATCATGAAAATCGTCTGTATGGATGTCATGAGTACAGGAGTAATCGCCTATTACGTGGTGATAGCATCGCGAGAAGGTTTGCTAACACCAATTATTTCCCAGGCTAAAAATGTCCCTTACGCCGATCCGGTTCCCCAGGCGGTGATCTTAACGGCGATCGTGATTGGCTTTTCGATTCAAGCCTTAATGCTGGTAGGTGTGATGAAGCTAGCACGGGATAATCCGACATTGGAAAGTAACGAAATTGAGATGAATAACACGCCTTAATACTCCCCGCTCTTCCAGAGACGGGGTTTCCCAAACTACCGAAACTTTTCTGATGAATACCCTGACGATCGCCTGGATTACATTTCCGTTTTTTATCGGGTTTATCATTTATTTGGTTCCCAAGCTTGACAAGTATCTCGCAATATTAGGAGCGTTCGTATCTGCTACTTTTGCAGCCGAGCTTTTTGTGATACCATCAGCGGTGACGCTGGAGTTACTAAATAATTTCAGTGTTACTTTGCTAGTCGATAGCTTGAGCGGCTATTTTATCTTAACCAATGCCCTAGTCACGGCAGCAGTTGTTATCTACTGTTGGCCCACAGATAAGTCGGCATTTTTTTACGCACAGATTCTGATGGTGCACGGGAGTCTGAATGCGGCCTTTGCTTCTACTGACTTTATCAGTTTATATGTCGGTTTAGAAGTCAGCGGAATTGCAGCTTTTCTGTTGATTTCCTATCCTCGCACCGATCGCTCGATTTGGGTAGCTTTACGCTATCTATTTATTAGCAACACGGCAATGTTATTCTATCTAGTCGGTGCCGTGCTGGTTTATCAAGCAAGTCATTCTTTTAGTTTTGCCGGATTGGCTAAAGCACCCCCAGAGGCGATCGCTCTGATTTTTATGGGACTTTTGGTGAAAGGAGGTGTGTTTGTCTCCGGGTTGTGGCTGCCGCTAACTCACTCGGAATCAGAAACGCCGGTGTCGGCTTTGCTGTCGGGGATTGTCGTCAAAGCGGGCGTATATCCCCTCGTGCGCTGTGCCTTGATGGTGCCTGAGGTGGCTCCTATAGTCCAGATTTTCGGAGTCGGAGCAGCGTTTATGGGCGTGTTTTACGCCATCTTTGAAAAGGATACTAAACGGATGCTGGCGTTTAGCACAATTTCGCAATTAGGCTGGATTCTTGCTGTACCCGAAGTGGGCGGATTTTATGCCCTGGCTCACGGTTTGGTGAAATCGGCGCTATTCCTAATTGCTGGTGCTTTACCAAGCCGCAATTTTCAGGATCTCAAACAAAAGCCGATCGACACTAAAATCTGGGTAGCCTTAGTTATCGCTAGTTTATCAATCTCTGGATTTCCGTTTTTGGTTGGCTTTGGCGCGAAGATGTTGACGCTGAAAAATTTGCTACCTTGGCAAACGATCGCGATGAATGTCGCAGCAGTGGGAACCGCAATTGTCTTTGCTAAATTCATCTTTCTACCTCGCGGTGGGAAAGCCGAAGCAAAACCAGGTTTTTGGGCTGCGGTGTTGCTGTTACTAGGTGGGCTGATTGCAGCGACTGCCTTTTATGTTGAGGCTTATACGCTGGAAAATATGCTCAAGGCGATCGGCACTATCGGCGTTGGTTGGTTAGCCTATTTCTTGATTTTTCAACGCACGGCAATCAAACTGCCACGTATGCTTGAACAATTCGATCATTTGGTCGGTTTTATGAGTCTAATTCCACTTATACTATTCTGGATGGCATTATCAAAATGATTGGACATCTGATATTGAGACTTACCATCTGGTTTCTACTGACTGCTGATTTTAGTTTGGCTAATATTGCGATCGGCGTTGTCATCGCTTTCCTGTTGCCGCGCAGCTACGCACCCCCGGAACCGTTGAGGGAGTGGTTCGATGTGTTTCGTAAAATCTTGATGGCGATTCCGATCGCTTATATAGAAGCCTTTGAACTTATCTTCCGTCCCCATAGACACGAAGATGTGATTATGGAAAAAGTGCCAAATCATCGATCGCCTTTGTTAATCTTCCTCGATGTCTTCTTGATCACTTTTACACCGAAAACAATTGTTGTGAAATATCACGATGAGGGTTTTTATGAAGTACATCGGGTGCGACGGACTTCTAGTAGTTAGCTGGAGTTTTTTTAGGAGTTTTTTTACCGCAGAGGGCGCAGAGAACGCAGAGGAAGAGAAGAGAGAAATCTCTATTTTTATTTGGGGCTAAATCAGGAGGGTAGATAATTGAACAATTTGAACAACTTGATTCTAATTTTGATGATTTTGGCTCTGCTCATTCCCATGTATGAGGTATGGAAAGATGATGATATCTGGCAGACAATGTTGGCTTTTGCTAGTATTTCTACTAAGGCGGCAATCATTGCTCTGGTTATATCTGTCTGGCGCGATGATTGGATGATTGGTGTGGTGGCGGCGATTATCCTCAGTGTGGGTAATGCTGGATTGATGTTGTTGGCACAAATAATCAAACGTATTAGTGACGCATGATTGTAATAGATGTATTGAGCTATACCTGCATCGGTATAGGAATCTTTTTCTGGTTTTGGGGTACTTCTTACCTACTTGGAAAGCGATCGGTTTTATATAAACTGCACAGTCTTTCGGTAGCAGATACCCTCGGTTCGATGTTGATTGTCGTCGGATTGCTGCTGAAAATACCCAGTAAATGGCCGCTGCTAATTCTGGCGATTATTTGCTTGGCAATATGGAACACAATGCTGGGATATGTGTTGGCCTATTGTTCCAACAACGGGAGTAACTATGAACGATAACAGCTACATTTATGTCCTCGTCGCTCTGCTGCCGTTAGCTGCTTGTATGCTGGTGTTTCAGGTCAATCCATACCACGCATTGCTACTGCGAGGGGTACTGGGGGCGATCGCAGCTTTGGTGTATACAATTTTAGGTGCGGGAGATGTGGGTTTGACCGAAGCTTTGATGGGTACTCTACTCGCGATTACACTCTATGCGGTGACGGTGCGTTCGTCCCTGGTGCTGCGTCTGGGTGTCATCGAAAATGGGATAGAGAATGATGCTGTCTCAGATGACAAAAAAACAGGTCATTTTAAGCAACTAATAGATGACATTCGTGCAGTTTTCAAGAAACGCCATATGCGTCTAGAAGTAGTTCCCTATGCGACTAGCCAAGCATTGCAGCGAGCATTGATGGAAAAAGAAGTTCATGCAACTTGTTCCCCACAAGAGCAACTGGAAAAAAGTGGCGAAGTGCAACCTTATAACACCACAATTAGAGTGCGGCGCGTCTATGAAATCATGGAAACCGAACTTGCATCACCAGGGACAACCCTAACCTATGTGAATACACCAGAAATAGAGGAGAAGCATTGATGAAATGGGTTTACATTGTAGCTGGAATAGCGCTGTTTGTGAAAATGCTGTTTGTCGCTAATCCAACAGCAGACTTATCGCAACAAAGTTCGATCGTCGAATTGGTTGTCCAAGATAGTGGAGTATCTAATGCGGTTTCCGGTATCATTTTGCGGAATAGACTGTACGATACGATTTTTGAAGTTGTGGTATTTACGATCGCCATTTTAGGTGCAAAGTATCTGCTGGCGAATGAAAATCCTTCTTGCGCGATTTATCAGTTTACCGATCAACCATCGATTATTTTGGCGCGATTGGGAGCGACGATTGCAGCGTTGGTGGGTGTAGAATTAGCAATTCGCGGGCATTTGAGTCCCGGCGGCGGTTTTGCTGCGGGCGTAGCGGGCGGAACTGCGATCGGCTTAGTGGCGATTACCTCATCACCGCAGTGGATGCAAGACATCTACAAACGCTGGCACGCGGCGACTTGGGAGAAGGTTTCGGTACTTGTTTTTATTGTACTTTCGGTTATCACTTTGTCTGGATATGAGTTACCACACGGAGAATTAGGCACGCTTTTAAGCGGCGGAATTCTGCCCTTGCTCAATATCTTGGTTGCAATCAAAGTCACATTAGGATCGTGGGCGGTAATGCTAGTGTTTATTCGCTATCGTGGATTGTTGTGAAAGATAAACACGTTTTAGAAAAAGCAAAAGCAATGTGGGCTGGAAATTCTCATCCCGCCCCCGGACAATATCCGCCCCCGTTATCAATACTTTCAACCGAGCAATTAGCACAAGCCAAGGCAGACTTTGAGGCAGAACTAGAAGCATTGGAAACCGAACAAGGAATTTGGAACGATCTCACCACTTTTTACCTATTCGGTCAGAAATAGCAGCCTAAATTATTAATCTCTCTCTTATCTGACTCTGCGTTCTCTGCGTCCTCTGCGGTTAAAAATTCCCAATCTACAAGATATTAGCTTACACTAAACCAGCTCCAAAAATCTGGTTTCCAGTCAAGTTCAAATCGGGAAAAGTTTGCGACACAATCCGCTCATTATCTCGAAACTTGAAGATTTGATATTCACCATCAACCAAGTTACACACAGAAATAGTCGGTTGTTTCGGATTGCCAATAAAACTACGTCCGCCCAACGCAGCATAATCCACAATCCAATATTCAGGAATACCCATCTCCTCATAATCAGCATATTTCAAATAGTAATCATCGCGCCAATTTGTTGACACAACCTCGATCGCCAAAGGTATCGATGCACCCAAACTGAGGATAGACTGTTTTTTCCACAATGTTTCGTTTACCAGATTTGCACGATTCAGCACCAGCACATCAGGGAAATAACCAGAATCTTTTTCAGGAGGTCTAACTATCACTTGGTTGGGGATACTGTATGGAAATCCCAAACGTTTGATTTCAAAGGAAATTTCGATTGTCAGAAAGCCTTTAACTTCCTCGTGTTCGCCTACTGGTTGTACAATTTCAATAATATTTCGATTATGCAATTCGTAGCGTACCGCCGAATTTTCAGGTAGCCACTCCACAAATTCCTCGAAGTTTACGAGTCTGGGTAAAGCTAGAGTCATAGGTTTTAAGAATTACTGATAATAGAAATTATAACTCTATCCATCCGCGTTGATCAGCGTGCATCTGCGGTTACAAATTCCCAATCTGCTAGCAGTGCTAGATTCAGACAATTTAATACACTAGATTTGATTGGACGTTTTTCATCCCAAAATACGATCGCCGAATAAAACTTAATTGCAGCCGGTGAATTCAAAAGCTCAAAAGTTTCATGTGCAACTCTCTCGTCGTCAAAGCCGAGAAAGTAAACAGTATCATCGAAAACCACAGGTTTATCAGCTATTTCACCGATTAACCTAAACTCCAATTTTTTATAAAGCCCACCGATCGCAATTTTCCAAGGTGTGAAGGTATAATCGCCCACTCCAAAAATAGCAAATCTAGGGCTTTTTTGATAAATTTTACTTTTTCGATTATCGAAATATTGCCCGCGAGACTCCAGATAACGCCAGGTTTTAGGAGCGATTGTTTTGATATTTTCGGTTGATTCACCGATGAATTTTTGAGTAATTAGCATATAGCGATCGGTAGCATTAATTCGATTTTGAGCAACACCAGATCCTTTAATCAGCGGAAACAGATAAGTTTCCTCAATATCAGCAACTTCTCCCAATGTATTTACAAAATAATTGTCAATTTTCCTAAACTCCATCACACTCGCACAGTCATGTTTTACACCCGATCGCCATTTTGTCCCTGAATCCACCGCATATAAATCACTCAATTTACTAAAAGCATCTATATCCTTAACCAGGAGATTGTTGTGATATCCGATTCGGTGACATTCTGAACTTTCTAAACTGCTAAATACATCGCAGAAGTAGTTGCGCGAATTAGCATCAAATTTGCAGACTAACAAACAAGCATCAACATTTGCATCAAAATATTTTTGAGCATCTATTGTATAAGTTGCACAGTCAGCGAGATTTAGTTTTTGAGAGTGAAGGTAATTCAATAACTTTCTAGCAGTGGAAGTCTTGCAAAGCATCGCCAGAGTAGCATCGCGCTTTTGCAGCCATTGCACTACCTGAATCAACATCCATTCTGAGATATCAAAATTACTCTTACCTGTGAGAGCATCCAAGCCTTTGTGACTTTGAAAGTTGTTTTTTTTAGGTAAATTTTCGCTGCGAATAGTTCCTTGTTGTGAGTTTGTCACCCAAGGAAAGTTGCCGAGTACCAGCAGTCTATCTGTGTATTGATTAACTAACGATTCCCAATCAAATTGAAAGAAATCTCCGTGTAAAATATCGCATCTCTCATCCTGAAATAATTGCTTATTTAGTCTGACTTCTGTTAAGTAATTTTGATTTATATCAACCCCGATAATCTTGGCTGCGGCTGGAAACGAATGTGCAGCAGCTTGAATAAAATTACCGACACCGCACGTCGGCTCAATTATAGTGCGAGGATTGACATTAAGTTCTACTAATTTTCGACACACCATCTCGGCTAATGCCGGCGGTGTCTGAAAATCGCCGTATTCTAGTTTTGTTTTGCGATCGCTATAACTCATCGGTTAGATTTATAAACTGCGATTTTTTTATAAAGTCCGCAAGTTGTTGTGCCGCTTATGCTGTAACCATTTCGAGTTTGCGATCGGGTGATGCTGGCTCAAAGTACAACACCATGATTTGCTCTGGATGCAGCCCGACAGATTCATAAGTGCGTCCGTTGCGATCGCTAAATTCAACCTCAAACGCTGCACCATCAGCCAACAGTTCCACCACTGTCCCAACTTGTCCGCGCCACAGGTTATATTCAGGAATGTCAACTGTCAAGGCAACAACATCTAGTAATTTAATTGTATTCTTTGCCACTCTTATTACCTCCCGGCACTACATTATAATACGGTGTCTGAACATCCCGTATTCTAGTTTTGTTTTGCGATCGTTGGAACTCATCAAGTTTGCATATAACTTTATTACTGCACCAGATTTACTCCTTCAAATTCACCTGCTTAACCACATCCAAAGGTAGTTCTAGCACCTCTGCAATTTGTTCGTCGCTCAATCCAAACAGCCGTAATTTACCAACAGCTTCAATCCTAGCTTTATTCTTAACGCGCTGAAATTCAGAAGCTTGAGGCTGACTTTCGTTTTGGGTAGAAATGGGTTGATCTGAACTAACGTTTATGCAGCCAATTATATTACTATTAATACTTCTAATACTTTTACTTCTATCGCCAAAAGAAATAGTCAAATTACCTTGACGTTCTAGGACTGATTTAAGATTTTTTTTATCAACTGGTTCATCAAAAACATCAGATAACATTTGCAAAAGCTCATAACCGACATCCTTAGCGTGACCCGCTGAACAACCGCAATTTTCTGCAATATCAGGATAGTTTTGGCGCTTCAACGTTCCCTCGATAATTCCGCGCTGCAAGTCATTTAGATGTTGGCCGGTCTTGGCGTAGACAACTTTGTCCACAAATTGCAATACCTCGTGAACTTGCATCATTCGGGATGTGGGAGGACATTAGTTATTATAGCCGACTTGATCCGTCTTTTTCATTCTTTTTCCGCCTTTTACAAAAATTTACTAAAATCCGTCTTTTTCCGCTTTTCAATTGGTACAGCATGGGAAACAATAAAATTTGAATAAATTTAATCTAGAATGCTGTAATATGTTTGCTGAAAAGCATAAATTTGAGTATGAGCATTTGCTTAAAAGGCTCGGTTCTATTGGGGCTGTGGGTGGATGGATAAGAGAATATGTCGATCTGCACGGTTTTCTAATTTTGCAGGGCTTAGAATCCGAGTTTTATGATTTGAGTTCTGCAAAGCTCTTTTTTACAAAACTTTCCTCTCATATTGGTACTTTAGTGCCTCATAATTTTGGTCAATCTGATTTTGTATGGGAAATCAAGCCTAAATCATCAAATTCTATAATTAAGACTTTTTCTGAACATAACAAAGCTGCTCCATTACACACTGATTCTCAATACAGGAATCTGCCTGAAAAATATATGGCATTACTTGTTTTTCGTCAAGCTGAGTGTGCAGGAGGAGAAACTATGTTACTGGATTTCAAACTTGTTTTAAATGAATTAAGACAAAGTGATTTTGGAAGACAAATGATCGAATTTGCTTGCCAAGATCAATTTCCGATTGCAGTACCAACTATATTTCAGACCGAAGATAAAACGGAGTATATTTATTCAAGTTTGATTTCAAATATTCCCCTGATTCGATACAGATATGACACTTTGAAGACAGGATTAGAATTAATTAAGCGCAGCCATGTAAAATATCTTGATGAAAAGCTTCAGGCTTTTAATGATTTGATTAACAGAAGTCGATATTGCTCTAGTTTGTTACTTAATAATGGAGAAGCCATTTTTGTAGATAACCATAGGATGCTACACGGTCGATCGTCATTTTTAGATTCAAACAGATTACTTCTGAGAATTCGCATGAATTAGTCAAATACAAACACTTTTACTTACCGATAAAAACAGTTACAAGAAAAACAATGGAAAAGTATATTGAAAAATATTCAAAAGTTGGTCAAGGAGCGTGGACAGCAAAAGCCTTCTATGATGAAGCAGTCACTTCTTTACTAAATCAAGAGTTTGATAATCTTGAAGGCTTTCTTAAAATTTTCTATTTAATTTGCGGTGAATTTGGAGGTGAAGCAGCATCCCGCAAACTTCAAAAAGCAGCTAATCTCCTGCTAAATTACGGTCAACAGCAAGAGATGTCTGAGCGTTGTCTCAAAATTGCAGCAAGTATTCAATTTCATCCACAGGTAGCTAGTTGTATCGACTTGAATAGTGTTGAAAGACAAATTAATTCTCATAATCTAATATCCTCTAGAATTGAAGAACTTTGTGAGTTTTTGGGTTGCTCTCAAAATAATCTAAATGACAATTTGAAAAGGGAAGTTGAATCAGATACCATTCCCAGCGATTGGAGTTTACAAGTTTCTTCGTTGTACACGAGGGCGTATGATGAATGGTTTACGGAAATAGCTGATAGATACCTCAAAGACTACTTACCAAGTCGCGAAACTTTATATGCTTCTCCAAAACTGAGAGTTGCTGACTGGAGTTCAGAGGTATGGCGGTGCTGGCGCTTCCTAGATTGTCCCACCTTAGTCGATCCAGGAATTTTTAGACCATCGCAGTTCTTTGTATGGCATATCATTCACGATTCTGTGCATATTTGGCAAATGCAAGCTTACGATCAAAAGTGGTCTAACATATTGGCTCCAAACGAGTTTTTGTTTCTTGAAGCACAAGCAATGTCTGTGGAAATAATATTATTAAACCTCATGAAAGAATCTTATATAGAGATTCCTAAGTGGTATCCTTCATCTCAGAAATCAATTATTATTAGACTTTTAATTGGGTTGCTTGAAAGAGAGATCAGATTAGATTTAGATTTAAAAGTACATCTTCAGGGACAAAGTTTTACAGCCTGGCTTGATGATATTTCAAGATTGACTAATCTATCACCGGAATATTTTCAAGGACTTACTGCTGAGTTGCTTGGTATGCCTGGTTTTTGTGCAGCTTACACTGTAGTAACTGATAAATTTAAAAACTTATCTCATCAGCAGCGAAAGCTGTTGTTGCAGAAATTTCCTAACATCACTTATGAAGCTATAGGAAGTAAATACTTGTTTTAACCTGTTTGATAACTTCGTTCAAATTTGAGGTTCTTATGACAAAAGTAACTATTTTTTTACCCTGCTACAATGTCGAAAAATTTATTGATATCTGCCTCATGAGTCTGGTAGCTCAAACTTATAAAGATATTGTAATTTTTGCCTATGATGACTTTTCAGATGATTCGACATTAGAACATTTAGATTTTTGGCAGCATTGCGATCCAAGAATAATTGTGAAGCGCCCATTTGAAGAACGAGTAGGTTACATTCATTTGTTGAATCAAATGTTGCTTGACACAGATTCCGATTACATCTGTCGTCAAGATGCTGACGATTGGAGTTTGCCACAAAGAATAGAAAGACAACTAAAGTTTATGAATAGGCAAGAAAATTGTGTTTTGTGTGGGACACAGGGTAAAAACCTCTGGGAAGATAAAAGTAAACTATTTGTGTTTTCTTGGGAAAAAAACTATGTGAACAATATTGCATCCTATGAGATCCCTGTTAATAAGCTTATTCGCTCACAACATCGTATCATACATGGCTCAATGTGTATAAGAACTCAATACGTTCTGTTGGAGGATATAATGCTGAATTAGCACCTGTTGAAGATTGGGATTTATCTCTAAAACTATCTATGATAGGCAGTATATATATATTGCCAGAAATTCTCTATGTTAGACGATTACACAATAACAATACGGCAAAAGACCATCCAAATAAAAACAAGGCTATAGAGGAAATAGTTAAAAATTATAAGTTGACTAACTACCAGTTCAAAAGTTTTCGTTCTGATTTTAAAGAAACTGATATTTATTGAGTGGAATGCCACGCTACCTATATTCCTGGATATGATATACCGTCAACTCCGAGCGATCTTCTGATACCATCAAGACAACGAGCGTTGAGGTTCCCATGACATTAGTGCGATCGCATATCTTGTAGGTTGGGTTGAGGGATGAAACCCAACACCAATAGTGCCTACGATCGCTCTCACTGGTTAAGGAATAAAAAGACGACCTGCACCCATATAATTATCAAGGTCAAGTAGGATTTCAACCAAACGAATGCTGCATCGCTCTCTGTATTCAAAATTAGTCATTCTATCTGTATTTCCAATCGTAATAACAGGTAGTGAATTCTCAGTATTATCCTCTTGAATTGTCTGTTCTAGAGAATCTATCCCTTTCATACTGCGATTAGCAGTTAAGAGAATCATCTGATTTGTTTGGGCAAAGTTCCAGACAACGCGATCGCTTGCATTTACCGCTAACCCAACCTGTTCAAACATCACAAATTCGATCGGTACAATTTCCAGCCAACCCCCTGCTGTAATAGTCCCCAACAAAAGAATTGCATAGCCTTCAATATTGTGGTCAATCAGAAAATTCATGCTGTGATTCCCAGCTTGGCTTTGTGAGCTTGGATTTTAGCACGAATAGCTTCTTGTCCCGGCTTAGGAGGCATCGCCGCAATGCGGGCAAAGCGAGATCGATTTTTTTCTTCCCAATACTCTCGAATTTCCTCAGATGTTTGCAGCACGGTCTTATATTCGGCTTCAACTTCGCTACGATGTTCCTCTATGTAGGATAGTGCTGCATTGAGTTGTTCTTGAGTCAAGCGCAGCCATCCTGGAATTAATTTGGGTGTCCATCCAGCATTCAAGTAGTCCATGATGTCGTACACCGTGATGCGAGTTCCTGCGATAGTGAGTCCCCGTTCTGTACGGATTATGGCTGCTTTTCCGTTTGATGTCAGAGTCATAGCTCTACTTCCTTAAAAACTAATTCTTATGCTATCTGTTAATTTCATTATATTGAAAATATTGTCTAACTCAAAGTTCTAAGTCGAAGTCAAAATCCTTGTCGTGTTCTCCCAATTTTTCCTAGCGAACGAGGCAGATACTCTAGACATCGGTTCCCAGGCAGAGCCGGGGAACCAGTTAATAATTAGCCAAAAAACAGATGGCGGTTTTTGCATAAAATTTGACTTTTACAGTCAAATTTCATGCTCTAAACCCGCCCTCGCAAAACTCCCTTAATAAGCGTCTTGCAACTCGTAGAAATCCGGGGAAATATAATCTTTCCGCAGCGGCCAGCCTATCCAATCTTCGTTCATCAAAATCCGTTTCAGATTCGGATGTCCTTCATAAACTATGCCGTACATATCGTAGGATTCCCGCTCTTGAAAATCCGCAGCCTTCCAAATCCAGTAGACTGATGGCACTCTGGGATCTTCGCGGGGAATAAATACTTTGACGCGCACTTCTTCGGGATGGGAAGCATTATCTGTCAGCTTAGCCAAGTGGTAAACGCTGACTAAATCTTCTCCCGGCCCTTGGTCGTAGGCGCACTGGCACTGCATATAATTAAACCCGTAGGCATACAGTGCTGTTGACATCGGAATTAAGAAGTCTCGATCGACCTTTAATATCTCCACGCCCAAATTATCGGCCGCTAAAGCTTCGTGTTCAAAGCCATTCTGAGTCAACCACTGGGAAACCTTCCCAGCTTCAACGATCGCAGATTCTTGCTCAGCCACGGTTGACCTCCTGTGTTTGTGATGCAAGCAGGGCAGGTGGAACTGGCATTCCCATAGCTTCCGTCAATTCCTTCGGCGGAGCCATCCGGCCGGGAATTGACAAATATTTGCCATCCAAAATGTCATCTACTACCTTCATTTTGTGGGGTCTGGTGTAGTAGCGGTGGGTTGGGAGCAAGTTGCCGCGTTCTTGCATGGAATCGTTGGCGATTTTTTTCCGCAGTTTGATGATTGCGTCAATAATCGCTTCTGGACGGGGGGGACAGCCTGGTATGTAGACGTCTACGGGGATCAGTTTGTCAACGCCTCTGACTGCTGTGGGGGAGTCTACGCTGAACATTCCACCGGTGATCGTGCAAGCGCCCATCGCGATCACGTATTTGGGTTCGGGCATTTGTTCGTACAGCCGCACCAAGATGGGGGCGTACTTCATGGTGATCGTACCGGCGGTGATTAGCAAGTCGGCTTGTCTGGGGCTCGATCGCGGTACTAAGCCAAAGCGATCGAAGTCAAAGCGCGAACCGATCAAAGCTGCAAATTCGATGAAGCAGCAAGCAGTGCCGTAAAGTAGCGGCCACAGGCTCGAAAGTCTCGCCCAATTGTAGATGTCATCAACCGTAGTTAGGATGACATTCTCTGATAATTCGGTGGTGACTTCAGGGCGAAGCGCGGGGTTGACAATTAGAGGTTTTTGTGATGTATCAGAACTTAAGACCATTCCAAGGCTCCTTTGCGCCATGCATAGACAAGAGCAATAACGAGGATCGTGATAAAAAACAAGGCTTCGATAAAAGCCAACAGTCCTAGCTGGTTGAAAGCAACCGCCCAAGGATAGAGGAAGACGGTCTCTACATCAAAGATGACGAAGACCAGGGCGAACATATAATATCGGATGTTGAACTGAATCCAGGCTCCGCCGATCGGCTCAACGCCAGATTCGTAGGTAGTGCGCCGATCGTAGGGACGACTTTTGGGCCGCAGTACCTTCGCCGCCGTGAGGGCGAGGATAGGGACTAGGCTGGAAATTAGCAGGAAGCCTAAGAAATACTCGTAGCCGCTGAGTGCAAACACGGTGAATAATTACTGCCTAGGTGAAAGGGTTTGTAACTCGATCTTTACATTATATAGATTGTGTGTAACTGAAATTACGAGTTGGTTGAGATTAATCGTCCATCTTCTGCAATAATTTTTAATGTATATTTTAAGCTTAGCTGACCTACTCTTTTTGGATCTATGAGCGATCGAGCCACTGAGACGAAAACCCTCGATCGGCACGAGTGCCGAGCCTGCGGCTACGTCTACAATCCTAAAAAGGGCGATCCTAAAAATGCAATTGCCCCCGGCACTGCTTTTACAGATGTGACCCAAACTTGGGTGTGTCCCGTTTGCGGGGCACGCAAGTCGATGTTTCAAAATCTTGGTCAGATGGAAGGGGCGTCGGGATTTAAGGCAAATCAGCGCTACGGCGTCGGCGTCAACGGCATGACTGAAGGTCAGAAAAGTTTACTGATTTTTGGCGGCTTGGTCGTTGGTTTCTTGTTTTTACTTAGTATGTATGGTTTGCAGTAAGACGATTGTGAGAGTTTGGCAACGAATTGTAATTTTATTGAGTGCGGCACTCATCTGTGCCAGTTGCAGCACCATTGGTTCTGTGAGTTACAACCCTTGGCAGGTAATTTCCTTGCCGACGGAAGCTAATTTACAGGATATTGCCTTTGCGGGCAATGCTCAGCACGGCTGGGTGGTGGGTTCTGAGGCGACTCTGTTTGAAACTGTGGACGGCGGTTCTAACTGGAAACCGATCGCCCTGGATATTGACGAGCCGAGGTCGCGTTTTTCGTCGGTGAGCTTTTCGGGTTCCGAAGGCTGGATTGTCGGCCAGCCTTCGGTTTTGCTCCACACGGACGATGAGGGCAAGTCTTGGACTCGGATTGCTTTGAGCTCTCAGTTACCAGGCTCTCCGAGTACGATCGTCGCTTCTGGCCCGAACTCGGCAGAAATGACAACGGATGTGGGAGCGATTTACCGGACTTCTGACGGCGGCAAGAATTGGAAAGCTGTTGTTCAGGATTCTTTTGGAGTCGTTCGCAATATCAACCGTTCTGAAGACGGACAATATGTTGCGGTTTCCTCGAAGGGAAATTTCTATTCAGTCTGGAAACCGGGACAGAATACTTGGGAACCTCACAACCGCAACAGTTCTCGTCGCCTCCAAAATATGGGCTTTACCAAGGACGGGCGTTTGTGGATGATCGCCCGCGGTGGTCAGATTCAGTTTAGTGACCCGTCAGAAGCCGAAGGTTGGGGAAAACCGTTTTTTCCCGATCGCAAGGCGAGTTGGGGTTTGCTAGACATGGCTTACCGGACTGATAATGAAGTTTGGGTGGCTGGTGGCGGCGGAAATTTGCTGTGCAGTTTGGATGGCGGGAAAACTTGGCAAAAAGACCGCGAAGTCGAAGATGTACCCGCGAATTTTTACAGGATTGTCTTTATGGGCCCAGCACGCGGATTTATTATCGGCGCGAACGGTACTCTACTTAAATATCAAGGTTCAGCGCAAGCTGCTTGATAGTAGAATAGTGATAGAGATTGTCTGTCGATTTGTTGAAAGGAGAATTTTAGATGGCCGGTTCAACTGGAGAACGTCCGTTTGGGGACATTGTTACAAGTATCCGTTATTGGGTAATTCACAGCATCACTATTCCGGCTTTGTTTATCGCTGGATGGCTGTTTGTACAGACTGGTTTGGCTTACGATGCCTTCGGCACTCCTCGCCCTAACCAGTATTTCACTCCGCAGCGGGAAGAAGTGCCGATTATCTCGGATCGCTTTGAAGCTAAGAAACAAGTAGATCGGTTCATCGGCAAGTAATTTAACAAGGAGTTTGAAAAAATGACGGGCAGAACCCCCAATGAGCCAATTTCGTATCCGATTTTTACGGTGCGTTGGTTGGCAGTTCATACTTTAGGTGTCCCAACTCTTTTCTTTTTGGGCGCGATCGCAGCAATGCAATTTATTCAACGATAGGAGTTTACAATGCCTGAGCGCCTTCCTAATCCCAATGAGCAGCCTGTTGAGTTAAACCGGACTTCTCTTTATTTGGGTTTGTTGCTGATTTTTGTTTTGGGTATTTTGTTTTCCAGTTATTTCTTTAACTAACTGGTGTTTGAGTTGGCTTTCGATAGTTCGATCGAATTTATTTAGCTGTGAATTAGTGAGGTGATGGCTATGTCTAGTGGTGGCAGAATTCCTTTGTGGATAGTGGGTACTGTGGCTGGCCTCGGTGCTTTGGGTATCTTGTCTCTTTTCTTTTACGGCGCTTATGCCGGTTTAGGTTCTTCTATGTAAGGAGAATTGGGCGTATTTTATGCCTCTAACCCCCCTTTTTCAAGGGGTTGAATTTTAGCAATTTTGCTGTTAGATACCCGCAGGCTTAAAGTGCTGCGGGTATCTAACAGCGCTCTTGTCCGATCGCTTTTGAAATTAGCTAAAAGTTGTGAGTAGAGTCAGGAACCCCGCCCTTAAGGGACGGGGCTTGCAAGAGTAATCAAACAAGCCATTCTGACCAGCCTAAGTCTTAGCTGACTACGTTATTTGAGTCAAGACACCCGCTTGATGCGACGCTAGTCCCTTGCTCTGTCGCTGCTAGTTAAACAGTTCTAAGGTCACTGGAACAGTGCTTTCAGCCTAACAAGCTCTTATAACATTGGCGAAGCGAACTTTACCCGAAAGGGACTGGAGACAACCATATCTCCAAAGGAGGGGCAACCATACCCCTCCGCCTCGCAAGAGGTAGGCAACTAATTTATCGAATCAAACAAAGGCGATGCATTGAGCGAAGCCGAAGTGACGGGGTTTCAACCCTGCGCTTCGCTCCGCCCAATTTTCTGATGAATTTTCAGAATATTCACAGGACGCTAAAGCATCCCGTGTCGCTTTTCCTCCCAGGGCTAAAGCCGCTGGGTTTCCAAGCTTCCGCGAGGTATTTATGACCCCACCGCAGCCACCCCGCAAACCTCAAACCGTCTTGGGCGCTATTACCCAAGCAGTCCAGACTATTGCTAAGGTTAATTTTAACCAGCTAGTGCTGAAACCGAATGCTAAAGTACCCGAACTGTGGGTGCAGGATGCTGGTGCTGCAAAGGCCGAGGTTTATCCGCTATTGGGCGATCGATATTTGTTAGGTCGATCGTCCAAATCTTCTGATATAGTGGTTCGCAATCCTGTTGTCAGCCACGTACATTTATCCCTGTCGCGGGATAGTCGGCGACGAACTCCTTTTGTACTCAAAGATGAAGATTCCACTAACGGCATTTACCAAGGCAAAAGGCGAGTAAAAAGTATCTCCCTGCGTCACGGCGACTTGTTTACATTAGGCCCGCCGGAACTCGCAGCCGCTGTCAGAATTCAGTATGTTGATCCGCCGCCTTTGTATTCGGAAGTTTTGCGTTACAGCTTTTACGGTGTCAGCGGAATCACTGCTTTAATCGCGATGTTGATAGGCGTTGAATGCACAAAGTTTCAAGTACGTCCTCTGCCGAGAAGTGTGAACGGGCCGGTGATTGTTTACGCTCGTGACGGGCAAACTCCCCTGCGTCCTCCTCAGAATAACGCTCATTTGGAATTAAAGCAATTGACAGATTTTTCGCCTTATTTGGCTAAGGCGATAATTGCTTCGGAAGACAGTCGCTACAACTGGCATTTAGGGGTAGATCCGATCGGGGTTTTGCGAGCACTTTTAACTAATGTTCGCGGTGGCGGAATTCGCGAAGGCGGTAGCACTCTAACGCAGCAGTTGGCGAGGAGTTTGTTTCGAGATTATGTCGGAACTCAAGACTCGGCGGGACGCAAGTTACGGGAAGCTGTAGTTGCTTTGAAACTGGAGAGTTATTACAGTAAAGATGAGCTGTTGCTGACTTATTTGAATCGGGTTTTTTTGGGAATTGACCTTTACGGTTTTGAGGATGCGGCTCGGTTTTATTTTGGCAAGTCGGCGAAGGATTTAACTTTGTCGGAGTCGGCGACTTTGGCGGGAATTTTGCCGGCTCCAAACAGTTTTAATCCGATTCAAAATTATCAGTTGGCGGTGCAGTATCGCGATCGGGTAATCGAGCGGATGCGGGCTATGGGGACGATTTCTCAGGAAGAAGCCGATCGCGCGAGGCGATCGCGAATTGAAATTAATCCGAAAGCTCGCGAATTTCTGCAAAGTACGATCGCTCCCTATTTCTACAGTTATGTATTTGATGAATTAGAGTTATTGCTGGGGGAGCAGTTAGCCAGAGAAGGCAATTTTATCGTAGAAACTGGCTTAAATCCCAGCCTGCAAAAAGTAGCAGAAAGTTCCCTCAGAAATACTGTTAAAAATGCGGGAGCAAGTGCTGGCTTTTCTCAAGGAGCAGTGGTAACTCTCAATACTGCAACAGGCGAAGTCTTAGCTTTAGTTGGCGGCGTAGATTATTTGCAAAGTCAGTTTAATCGGGCGACGCAAGCTTTGAGACAGCCCGGTTCTACCTTTAAAATTTTCACTTATACAGCAGCCTTGGAACGGGGAATCTCAGCCAGTAAAACTTATTCTTGCGCGCCGCTTTCTTGGGGCGGACAAAGTTACAGCGGCTGCGAAAGAACTAGCGGTAGTGCAGATATGTATCAGGGTTTAGCACAGTCAGAAAATGCAATTGCTTTGAGGGTAGCACAGGATGTCGGTTTAGACAATGTAGTGGGAATGGCTAGGCGTTTGGGGATTACTTCTCCCTTGCGTTCTGCCCCTGGTTTAGTATTAGGTGAAAGTGAAGTTAATGTGTTGCAATTAACGGGAGCTTTCGGGGCTTTGGCCAATCGGGGTTTGGGAAATCGTCCCCACGTAATTAAGCGAATTATTGACAGCAGCGATTGCAAAGATCGGAATAATTTTAAGACTTGCCGCGTGATTTATGACTATCAGAAAGATGGGGTAGCCAATCGACAGTTAGTTTCTGAAGCCGTAGCGGATACGATGACAGATATGCTGCAAGGTGTGGTGCGGGGAGGTACGGGTAGCAGTGCTGCTTTGGGGTTGGGAGAAGCTGGAAAAACTGGCACGACTAATGATAATAAAGATTTGTGGTTTGTGGGTTATATTCCGAGTCAGCAACTTGTGACTGGGGTTTGGTTGGGAAATGATGATAATTCTGCGACTGGGGGAGGTAGTGCAAATGCTGCTCAGTTGTGGGGGGATTATATGCGGCAAGTGGCGCGTTGAAAAATAGAACACCGAGATCCCCGACAACTTCTGCGAAGTCGGGGATCTAACAAAGATCGCGTTTTCCAGCTTATTCTACACTTTGATAAACAGGGCGACATCCAGATAATAAACCGTGCAAATTGACGACATTGCCGATTACTGCGATCGCCGGTGCTGCAAATCCAGTCGCCTCAACTTGCTCTACAATTGTAGATAACATCCCGATCAATTCTTCTTGTTCCGGCCTCGTTCCCCAGCGCACTAAAGCTATGGGCGTTTCGGCACTCAATCCTGCTGCTGTTAATTGGCCGATGATGTATGGTAAATTGTGAATTCCCATGTATATTACAATGGTTTCGGAGCCACGGGCGATCGCCTGCCAATTTACCTCTGGTCGATATTTTCCTGCTGATTCGTGACCGGTGACAAAAGTGACAGAAGAACTGTACGATCGATGTGTTAAAGGAATTCCCGCATAAGCAGGGGCTGCAATCCCAGAAGTGACACCGGGAACGACTTCTACAGAGACTCCAGCTTTGACCAAATCTTCCATTTCTTCGCCACCACGGCCGAAGATAAACGGATCGCCGCCTTTGAGACGAACAACTATTGCATTATCTTGAGCTTTTTCGATCAATAACTGAGTTGTTTCGTCTTGGATTAGCGAATGCTTGCCGCGACGTTTTCCGGCATCAATTCGTTCTGCTTGGGGGTTGATTGACTCCAAAATTTGAGGGCTAACTAAAGCGTCGTAAATTACAACATCGGCACACTCTAACAGAGTTTTTCCCTTCAGTGTCATCAAACCAGGATCTCCAGGCCCCGCACCTACCAAGTAGACTTTACCAACCGACATTTTTACCTCTTTTTTTTGTTGTTCCTCTTGTGTGTCTTTGCGGTTCATTTGTGAATTAACTCCCCAATTAAGTCTGCTAATTCTACAGTTGCGCCTAGAGGATTTGCTAGATGAATTTCTGCTGTGGGAAATTGCTGCTTTAACTGTGCGACTGTTTTGGCGATCGCATCTGTAATTCCTCCATTAAATAAGAAGTATGGCACTATTCCTATTTGCTGCTGTCCATCACGAACTAAACTGTCAATTCGTTCCTCCAAACTCGATTTTACAGACCAATAAGCTGTTACAGCGCCGACTTTACTAGCTATTTCTTCAACTGTCGAGTTTCCTCCCGGACGGCGGCTACCGTGAGATAGTAAAATCCACTTTGGCGATCGCAAATTGGGGAGAAAAGCCACCTCTTGCATCTGAGTTTTTACCAATTTTATTAAGCCTGCTTTTTGGGTTCCCAAATGCGGCTGCAAGTTAATTGTTAGCTTGTCAGAAAAAGTTTTCCTGGCAATTTCTAGCTGGGCGGGTATGTCTTCGGCGACGTGAACTCCGGGCAATAAAAATATGGGCAAGATTTGGACTTCTGTCAATCCGAGGGAGAGGGTATGTTCGCCAAAATGGCAAATTTGTTCGTGCAGCGGTGCCGGGCCCAACTCTAAGGTGGCGGTTCCGACTGCGGGCACAGAGGAAGTGGCAGAATTGCTCAAAATTGGTGAATTTTGAGACAGTAGTTTAGCTAAGTTTTCCAGGGCTATTTGGGGTCGGGGGTCGCGACTGCCGTGAGAGACTAATAAATAGGTCGATCTGATCAAATCTAATCGTTGATTCGGGATTTTCATTAATTATAGCATCTTGGAGTTTCCCCTGAATATTACCGCACTCGGTTAATCTGGCTGACATGGCATCAAGATGTCGCTGTCAGGGAGAGAGACTGACAGAGCACAGCCCAAGTTTCTCGATCGGCTTCTTGCCACTTTTTACTTGACAAATAATCCCGCAGTTTGGTATAATTAACAGCAGGATATTAAATCAAATTAAGTTCCTAATTCAAAGTCATAAATCAAGAAGTCATAGCTCAATCAAAATTGATTGAGAAAATTTTTCCTGGGGATTGGTGGCGATATTGGTTGTTAAAAACTGAGGAGCGGGAGTTTTTAATAAACTTAAATTGGTCTTGTTATCGCTATTAATGAGAGTAGGAATAATCCGAGCTTTTGGCGAGGGAGATAGAGTTGGGACTACGAATCTTTAAAGCTGCATTGATATCTTGCAAAACTTCGACGGCGAAACTGTATCGCTGATTGAGATGAACTTTCAGCAATTTATCTAAGATTTCACCTAACTCGTTGCTAATAATTGTGCCTTTTGGGAGGTACTCGCGCCACCACCAACGCTCGCTGTTGCCGTCGTACATATCCAAGGGAGGAACTTGGGTCATCATGCGAATGCAGGTGACACCTAAACTGTAAAGATCGCTAGCAGGAAATACTTTTCCTCGCATTTGTTCGGGAGCTAAATAATGTTAGAGTCGATAGGGGCATTTCTACCCCTACCTCTCCTTCAGAACGGAACGTGATACTTTCGCATCATTCCGCTCCTTGATATCTTCATCCTTGTTATGGATACTCTTCAAAACGGTTTATCAT
>Ga0316608_1000183_pt1 | contig 33190 bp, 26 predicted proteins | sample MIS2016152B_MG_FD_207673 | JGI IMG/M metagenome (GOLD analysis project Ga0316608, IMG submission 207673) | Microbial mat bacterial communities from Middle Island sinkhole, Lake Huron, Michigan, United States - MIS.2016.152B | ecosystem: Environmental > Aquatic > Freshwater > Lake > Sediment... | reverse complement strand
AAGGTCTTCCCAGTTTTCGGCCTGATAGTTTTGAATAACAATCCACCGGTCGTTATTTCCAAGGTTTGCATAGTCGGGAAAAATGAGCGGATTCGGCTGATATTGTAAGTGAACAATCCGATGCGTATTATTGGAAGCCGAATCGACCATATGGCCAACTATCTGTTTAATAGACCGGTTTTGGGTATTTCTTTTATTCCCAATGGTCTCTTCTGAAAGTGTCAATAACTTTGGTTCCCATTCTTTCAATAACCTTACTATTTCGCGATTGTTTGTTTCAAAAGTATTCATTTTAAAAAGTGAATTTAGTTTAGATTTCCTATGATTGCAATATATGGAAATTTACTAATAAGACTAACTGACTATAATTCAAGCTAATTTTTCATCGGAATAATAGTTCCCATTTTTACAACTTCAAAATTATTGCCTTTAATAGTTTTGAGTTGTCCCAATTCATCGTCATCCCAACGAGTATCAGGTGCTCCGGAGATATACCAGTTTGAACCATTATCGGCTACAAACATACCGTATTTTTTCAATGCCCTCAGAATAACCTGCACATGCAAAGAGAACCCGGAAATATCAAAATTGGCTTTCAACCTCACCCGCATTCCCATGGGAGGAAGATTTGGATCGTTGTTATCGCTTGCCCCATGAGTAGCAGGGTGGATAAAAGCATTTTGAGTATTACTAACAGTAAAACGCAAGGCATGATTGATTTCGCCTTTCTCAACTAATTCTTCGTATCTCACCAGGCCAGGGAATATAGGCAATCCGGCTGCATCAGCCGATGTCCAGTAATCAGGGCGTAATTGATTGGAGTTTAAATCATAAATTGCACCAGAACCAGCATTCCAGGTATTATTAGTATTTCTGGTTGCATTGAAAAGCTCGTATAGTCTAAGGTTAAAAGTATCAATTACCAGCACATGTTTGTCCGAACCAGCTTCAATAAGAGCATCCGAAGGAATAGGGTATGGACCAGCATCGCTATCAGAGGCATACCGAAAGGTAACATTTATTTTAGGCTGATCAGAGCCGACTAAATTGAATGGAATTCCAATGGGCGATCCTTCCCATACTGTTCCAAAATCGGGATGGAGACGAACATCATTTCCGATGCTTGCAATGAGCACGTTTGAATTTGGATCGACCGGCTCATTCGAAATATCTTTATTCCAGGGATTATCCAAAGGGAAAACCTGAAGGCCTTTGGTATTGAGGTTTCTACTGGGTGTTGAGTTATCGGAATCAGAGTCCCTTTGACAAGAGTTGGTAGAAACGACAACCATTATTATCAGAAAAATTTGTGTTACTCTCTGCATATTGAATGGAATAAATAGCACTCAATAGAAACGCAAGGCGGTGCAGTTTATTCCATACGGAAATACTATTTTGAAATGCAAAGGAATATAACACGCTAAATTAATTGCCATTATAATAAAACACTCTGTTAACATTATCGCGGACAAGCAACACCCCGTTATGGTCGATAAAGAGGTTTATAATACCTGGATTGTCATAGAAAACGTCGAACTGGGTAAAATTTTTTGTTCTAAATATTCCTTTCCCTGGTATTAAAAATAAAAATTCGTGATTATAAGGAACAACATCATTGTATCGCTGTGACCATGAAAACAAAGACCATGCTTTTAATACCTGATCGAATTGGTCCCCATTATCAACTGATCGAAAAACCTCTACCCCATAATTTATTGAATTTTTGGTCAGAATTAATGCTCCATTGGTATGCAGGTATAAACTCATTACTCCTGAAATGCCGGTATTTTTTATCCAGGTTTTTCCGGAACTGTCACTCCGATAAAGATTCCCGTTTAAAGTAGTGAGGAAAAGTCGGCCACTTTTGAGTTGAATTAGTCCTCGTAATTGTTCCCCTTTTTCTATACCAATAGTATCGGAATGCCAGGTATTACCACCATCGCGTGAACAAACCAACGAATTTTGGAAACCGCTGACCCAAATAGCATTATCGGGAGTTACCTGCATGTTTAAATAACCTGTATAGAGAGGAATAGGTTTTGCAAGTTTATTCCATGATAGCCCCTGATTAAAGCTCTTGTAAATATCGCCCTGCCAATCTGCCGCATAAAAATTCAAAGTCGGGTCTGTATTGACGGCCGATATACCCGTAAGGATAGTACTGTCGTTTTTCCAATCAAAATACCGGGTCTTTTGTCTAAACAAGGTGTTGTTAGAAAGCATATAAGTTAAATGATGCACCGTATCGGCAATCATATCAATAATTCCGTTTTCATAACCATTTGTAATGGTGTCCCAGGAATTCTTTCGAAATCCCTGTGCCAGTATCGGTGTAATACCTAATAAAAGTCCTTCTGAATTGTAGATGCTGGCCGACAATTTCTGGTTATTAGTTTGGCTTCCAAGCTTCCACCGGATATAAGCCTGGCCTAATTCATTCGTTACACTTGTAGCTTGAGAAATAATTCCTCCTCCTGATAAAATATTAAATTTTACTGTCAGGTTTGGTACAAAACCATAGGCGTTGCTCTTCTTAACCATTATCCCAACGCTATCCTGAAGAAATTCTTCAGAAAATCCGCGCTGACCGGAACCTACCGGAGAAAAAGTATACCCAGTGATGAGTTCATTCTCAGGATCAGCAAATTTTGTGCACGACACAAACATTCCTGAAGCAAAGAATACCAAAATTGCTAAACAGAATATCGAGAATTTATACGAAAAAAGGAATGGCTTGAAATCCCAGGTTTTTATAAACATGTTACGTATGTATTTGGATGTGAAGCAACTAAATTCTATTAAAATCATTTAAAGAACTATTTTATGGGGATTCTTATTCCCGCAGTAACAGCTATCAAATTATTCCTAATAACATCATCATTTGTTGGCGCTTGAAAGTAGGAGTCCTCCAGGATATTTTTGAATCCTTTATTATACCTCAGTTCCAATTCAAATGCAAATACTTTACAAACAGGTATCTCAAACCCTGTTCCAACCACCCAACCCAAATCATTACTGGCAAATTCTCCTTCGAGCCGATCGTAAATATGAATTTTTCGGTAACTGTATGAATAGGCGCTACTATATTCTGAAATAGCAGTTCCTGTAACCCTGGAACTGAGCTGAAAAGCAACATAAGGACCCGTATTTAAAAATATTTTCCAGGTATTACCAATGCTTAAATTGGCAAGAAATGGAATTACAAAATAGTCGAGATCGATAAGGTTATCATTCAGGTAATCTTTATTTTCGGTGTAGCGAAAATAGGTTCCACTGGCACCCTTCATTTTATAACCTTTGCGCTCATAAAGCAATTCAGTTATGAATGAGAAATGTTTACCAGCAGGATATACTAAAGAAATACCCGTAGTAAAAGCCGACCTGGGAGAGTAACTATTGTTATGATCATCACCCGAAATGGATGATATACTCACTCCGCCTTTATACCGGATATAAAATTGTGGAGCTAAAGAATCGGCCGGAGAATATTCCACTACATTTTTCTTTTTGTTAAAAATCCCGGAATAACTAAAGCCCAGGTTCAATTCGTATGAGCGAAGTTTGCCTTCCCACGAAGGAAAATATTCTTTGCGGCCTGTAAAATACCGCCCAGTTACGTACAGGTTAAAATATTCTCCTACCGGATAAGCTAGGCTGGAAGTGAAAACATATCCAAAATCTTTGTCAGGAAGGGTACCAATATCATATGGAATATATCTCGAACTTAAATATGCATACTCAATAGGATACAATGAATATCTGGAACCGGAAAAATAATAAGAATCTGTAAAACTCCAATATAGGCCAGCAGAGAAACTGAATTTCAACCTTGTAGGAGTGGAGAATCTAACTGAAACTGGAATACGAATCAGGTTTATATCCCACTTCGAACTATTATCATCATAGTATACAGGATAGGGAGCATACAGATCAGTTATTCTATAACTCAGATAATTATAGTAAAGAGAACTATTTTTATATTTCAAGAGTTCATAATATTGTGTGAGATAGTTTAATTCAGTTTCAAACGAAAGAAATTTGTTCAACGAATAAGTAATACTTAATCCATTTACAGGTCCGCTTTTAGAACGCCATTTGCCTGTAGTAAATTCACCTTTCGGATTCGAAAAATTAACACCGCTTAAAACTCCAATGGTAAACCTTTGAGAATGCGCCTCGCTTAAAACAAAGAAAAATACAATGGAAAGAGCAGTTAGGTATCGATACTTCATAAAATCTTTTTTGTTAAGATGCAACATTTGTCCTATAGTTGCGTGAGATGCAGTTCATTTTGAAATTTTAATATAAATTAGCCAGGTAGATTTTAAAAATTATGGTTAGAAGAGATATTGAAGCAGTACCCTTTTATTTTTTTAAGAATTTTGAAAATTATCCTGAACTAATTCATTTCACTACTACCCGGGAAGGTGGAGTAAGTGAAGGCATGTATTCAAGTTTAAATTTAAGTTTTCGGGTAAACGATAATCCTGATAATGTCGAAAAAAACAGAGAAATAGTGGCTCAATCGTTTGGTGTTGATCCTCTTAAAATGTTTTTTGCTACACAAACCCATGAGGATAAGGTTGCTTTAATAGATAGTGCTTTCCTTGAACTTAGCGACGAAGAGCAAAACTCCCGTTTAAATGGAATTGATGCTATGGTTACACAACTTCCCGAGATTTGTCTTTGCATTCTCACCGCCGATTGTGCAGCAATAACCCTTTACGATCCAATAAATAAAGCTATTGGCATAGCCCACGCCGGATGGAAAGGAACTGTAAAGAAAATTGCCACCAAAACCATCCAGCAAATGGTCGAATCATTTGGTTGCACACCAGTTAATATAATAGCTGGTATTGGCCCATGCATTAGTGTAGAGGCTTTTGAAGTAGGCGAAGAAGTGGCAGAATTATTCAAAACTACATTTCCAGATGCTAACGATATAGTAATCCGAAAACCGGAATGGCCAAAGCCCCATATTGATATTGTAAGGGCAAACCAAATGATTTTAGAAGAAAGTGGAGTTTTACCTAAAAATATTGAAACCGCAACTATTTGCACCTTTGCTAACTACCAGCAATTTTTTTCTGCAAGAAGAGGAGTTGGAGGAAGATTTGCTTCAGGAATAATGATAAAATAGAATTTTAAAAAATAACGAATTCCTCAATTTATTAAGATAGGTATTGTCATTTTCAAGAGGTTCTAGAAAAATTAGCATCCATACATTTCCTGAACAAACCTTATTTGAAATGAAAATAAATAAAACCATGTTTAGAACGTTTCTAAAATAGAAGCTAATTACGAATTCAATTCTATTTTTATTCAAATAATCATTTATTTTGTGGCTGATTTTTAAGCATTATGTTATAAAATGTTACAATTTATACATTTACGAAATTAAATATTTAATAAAATGAAAGAATCAATTGCAATTTTGTGTGCAGGAGGCCCAGCGCCCGGTATAAATACCGTTATCAGTTCAGTAACGAAGATTTTTATTAACAATGGGTATAATGTTATTGGAATTCATGGCGGATATAAAAGCTTATTTGCTGAAGAGCCTGATTACGAATTCCTCGATTTTGATTATGCCGACAATATCTTCAGTCGTGGTGGCTCTGCATTACGAATGAGTCGTTACAAACCAAAGGATGATGAGTTCAAAACAAGTTTCTTCGAAAAAAATAATATTAAACTTTTAGTAACTATTGGAGGGGATGATACCGCATCAACCGCCAACCGATTATCTAAATATTTAATAGAAAAGAAAATGAATGTGGCGAACATTCACGTTCCAAAAACTATTGATAATGATTTGCCTCTTCCGGAAGGATTCCCAACATTTGGATACCATTCTGCTAAAGAAGAAGGTGTTCGAATTGCCAGTACCATATACGAAGATGCCCGTACCAGCGGAACCTGGTTCGTAATCTCGGCAATGGGCCGCGAAGCTGGTCACCTTGCCTTTGGCATTGGTACTTCCTGTCACTATCCGATGATTATTATTCCGGAAATGTTTAATAAAACCAAAATTACCTTTGAAAAGATTACCAACCTGATAATCTCATCGATGGTAAAACGACGGATTATGGGATTAGAGCATGGTTGTGCTATTATTTCAGAAGGTGTTTTCCATTTTATGAGCGACCAGGATATTATCGATACTGGTATTAATTTTACTTACGACGACCACGGACATCCTGAATTAGGAAATGTTAGTAAATCGCACATCTTTAATATGCTGGTTCAACAGAAGTTGAAAGACCTACGCATTAAGGTGAAAAGCCGTCCAAACGAAATGGGCTATGAACTTCGCTGCTGCCGTCCAATCGCTTACGATTTATCGTATGCAACCTTGCTCGGCTTAGGTGTTTATAACCTATTCAGTAAAGGCATTTCGGGTTGCATGGTCACAATCGATCGTGTAGGCGATGTTACCCCACTTTTCCTGAAAGATGTGGAAGATGAAAAAGGAAAAGTTCGTCCACGCCTGGTAAATATCGATTCACAAAAAGTGCAACTGGTTTTTGCAAATAATCTTCACTACATTGTAAAAGAAGATTATCGCGCTGCTAAAAAATTTGTACCCAATCCGGAAGAATACGATTTCCATAAAATATTAAATTGGTAATTTCAGAAAGGCTGCTCCATCGGGCAGCCTTTTTTGTTGCTTATAATTTCATTAGAATTTTCAGCATTCCATCCCATTTGCTAAAAGGATAATTAAGGATTTATATATTTGCGGGAAGAAAAAACATTTGTTCAAACATCTCAATTTAATTCCCTTTGCCACATTGCCTTCTGATATTCAATTATACATTAACAGAATAATTAAAATGACAACTTTGAAATTCAGAATTCTATCTCTATTGCTAATTGCATATGCGGGAAGCATAACAGCGCAATCCACACAAGATTTTTTTCTTGATAGCTGGGTGCCAAAACAAATATCTGCTCCAGCATATACAGATGTCAATTTAACATCATTGGTTCCAACTTCCACGATACGTATAAATTTTTCAGATACGGTTACTAAAGTATCGAAATTCGTTTTTGGCAATAACGCCAATGTATATTCCGGCACCATGACCAATGAGCCTGAGCTTATGAAGAATATCAGTAATCTTAGTCCGAATGTAATCCGGTGGCCTGGGGGCAATTTATCGAATGTCTATTTCTGGGACAAGGCAAAAGGCGATCGGCCTGCGAATATTCCAGCTGCGGGTATTGATCCCTGGTATGGTAAAAATAATGAATCGTGGACTATGTCAGTCGATACATTTTATAGTCTTGTGAAAAACACCAATTCCCATGGTATTATCTGTATCAACTACAGTTACGCCCGCTACGGAACAAGCAGTAACCCAGTTTCGAACGCGGCCCACTACGCAGCAAATTGGGTGCGTTACGATAAAGGACGTACTAAATTCTGGGAACTGGGGAACGAAAATTTTGGAAGCTGGCAGGCAGGATACAAAATTGACAAATCATTGAATAAGGACGGCCAACCCGAATATATATCAGGTGATTTATATGGTCAGCATTGCCTTGTATTTATCGATTCCATGAAAAAAGCTGCACAGGAAATTGGCTCTGATATTAAGATTGGCGTGGTGGCAATGGAATCGCTGGTTACGTACGATAACATTCAGAAAAACTGGAATTCAGGCCTTTTTCCAAGAGTAGCTAATAAAGCTGATTTTTACATTGTCCATTCCTACTACACTCCTTATAATGAAAATTCGACCGTAGAAACCATTTTAAATTCTTATTCCAAAACGGATGAATACGATAACTATGTTACCGATGAATTAAAAAAAGTTGGGAAAACTTCAGCTCCTGTTGCTTTAACCGAATGGAATATTTTTGCTGTGGGGTCGAAGCAAAGTGCATCTTACATCAGTGGAGTTCATGCCGGCCTGGTATTGGGAAAAATAATTCAAAACAAGTATGGCCTTGCTTGCCGTTGGGATTTTTCGAATGGTTGGGATAATGGTAACGATCATGGATTATTTTCCTCGGGTGATGTTACCGGAGATCCCAAACGAAATCCACGACCAGCTTTTTATTATATGTATTATTTTCAGAAATATTTTGGCGATGTAATGGTTAAAACTACGGCCACTGGTAACAGCAATATTGTAGCTTATGGATCGCGTTTTAGCTCAGGACAGGCAGGTATTGCATTAATCAATACCAGCAGAACTACCCAGGTAGCAAATCTTATTCTGGATAACTTTGGTACCGGCGATCGCTTTTATACCTATACATTAACCGGAGGAACCGATAATGGGGATTTTTCTCGAAAAGTATATGTAAATGGAGAAACCACAACCTTCGATGGAGGTGGTCCGGCAAACTACGAAACTATTATTGCAAAGTCTTCGGTAATAGGAAGTGAGATAAAAATCGAACTTCCAAAACTAGCGGTGGTGTACGTTTTAATTGATAATGGAAGCAAGATTATCAATTCAACAGCTTCTCTATCAAAGGATGATATACTGGAAATATTTCCTAATCCGGCAAACGAACAAATTACCCTTAAAAACCTGCCTGAAGAAATTGAGCATATTAAGATTACCGACATGCAAGGAAAATCAATATTAACTATGCAAGTTCCGAAATTTCAGGGACAGGATTTTACATTTGCACCCGATTTGAATCCAGGTTGCTATTTGATCCAGGCGTTTGGAAAAACAAAACAGCATAAGACAAAGCTTGTGATAAATTAATTCTGAGATTCTCATATCAAAATTTGTCTTTCTCAGCAGGAAAACCAAGAAACGATTTCCCGATGGTAGATAATGAGGCTATATTATCTGGTCCAATATTTCTTTCATTGTTTCCAACATCATTGGATGTTTGAATATCCCATCGTCAGAAATATTTTCATTCGCCTCTGCAATTTTAAAATCAATACTGTCAATCTGTAGCGAGCAAATTTCAGAAATATGCTCGTCTTTGGAGTCTTTTAAGAAACTCAATAATTCTAAAACGGCAGTAGACGCATTAACAGCATAGGAAACATTCCAATTCAAAAAATCGTTGCTATCGGGAATAATGCTAGCGATTTTTAAAATCAAATTATCGAGCATTTCTAGATTAATACTTTCGCTCTGCGATTGTTCGCAAAAAACAATTGCATCTTTCAATAATGCTGCATCCCCAGAATTATTTTTAAAAGCATAATTTACAAAATCAGGATAAAGTTTTTGGCATATATTCAATGCCAGTTTATACTTGGTTTCGTAACCAACATTTTCAATTAGCTTATTTAATTTATCAAAAAAGGAAAGGTAAGCTTGCATAGGAACATTTTAGGGTAATATGCTAATTGTTTCTAACACCTATAATTACTAATAGATCAATTAAAATTCGAACACATAACCATTCTCAAAATTTATTGGCTTACCAATAAGTAATGTCGGATCTAATCTGGAAATATTATTAAAAGCTTTTACTATACCGGCTTTTAGTTCAGTCATCTTTGCGAAATTTGGATTATGCCCTCTAATTTCACCAACATTTTTAACCCTAACTTTACCTTCTGCGGTTAACAGAATATTAATATTTAATGAGAGAATATCTGTTTGGTTATTTTTCAGGCTAGAGTAATTTGAAGAGATATAGCTCTTAAGATTTTTTTTGAAGATCTGAATTTGCGGATCAATAATATCATTCATTGTTACATCTCTATATTCATGAAAAAATGTTGTATCATTAATTATATAGGCTCTTGCTATGCAATCAATAGTAGCTGATACATGATTTACAGCTGTCGAAAGATTATTCATATTTAATGTGAAAACCTTAATCTTTTTAGTCTTGTCATGTACTTCAAAACGAATATACTTGTCACACATAGTGCTTCTAGTAACATCGTAAAATCTAAATTTTTGATCTTTTGTAACCCTGAAGTAGTCTTTAGTAAAATAAACAGTATCACTAGATTTCATGCAATGTTTCTGATACAACTTCATTGCTTCCTTATCAAAGAAATTGAAAGAAGCCACTTCCAAATCACTACAATAGCCACAAGTATCATTTAGGCCTATTCGTGCAATTGCCCTGTTATAGTATATATCTCCATTTAAACTTTTTGAAACACACAAACTGTAAATTGAATCCGCAAGGGCATATTCTCCAAAATTTAGGGCTTTATTAGCCTCTTTCATCAAATCAGCATGATAGTTCTGACAGTTGAGAAATTGACAATTAAAAACACAAAAAAAAATAAATCCAACTTTAAGTAATTTTCTCATACTATACTTGTTAAAACTATTCAACGAATATGCAAAAAAGGTATAAAATATAGAGTTCCCTAATTGCAAATCTTTCTGAAAGGGCATATAAGACCTCATGATTTTTGTCATAATATTCACGTTTAACCCTTTTATAAATGGGAAATTTTCTTTTACTTTACCAACCAAAATAAAAAATATGGTTATTCGTCCGATATTCAGGTTCCCTCGCAACAGGCGCAGTTATTGTTCCCGGTGAAGGTATTTTAGTTTATTGTCGAAAAAATTGATAAAACTTGCCTTCACCAGCAGGTTTTTTTTGTATCTATACGTAACATTTTAATTAGTAAGTAGAAATGAAAGAAAAAGTAGTTTTGGCATTCAGTGGAGGATTGGACACCTCGTATTGCGCAAAATATTTAAGCGACGAAAAAGGGTTGGAAGTTCATTCTGCCATTGTAAATACCGGGGGTTTTTCACCGGAAGAATTAAAAGAAATTGAAGCTAAAGCATTCCGCTTGGGTGTATCCTCGCATAAAACCCTCGATGTAACCCTCGATTACTATCAGCAGTGTCTTAAGTACCTTATTTTTGGAAACATTTTAAAAAATAATACCTACCCGCTTTCGGTAAGTTCAGAACGTGTTTTTCAGGCCATTGCAATTGCAAAATACGCCCGGGAAATTAATGCAACACATATTGCGCATGGCAGTACAGGCGCTGGAAACGATCAGGTACGCTTCGACCTGGCGTTTCACATTCTTTGCCCCGAAGTACAAATCATTACTCCAATCCGCGACATGAAACTTTCGCGCGAGGCCGAGATTGAGTTTCTAAAAAGCAAAGGTGTAGTTGCCGACTGGACCAAATCTGCTTACTCTATAAATAAAGGACTCTGGGGCACCAGTGTTGGTGGTAAAGAAACGCTTACCTCCAATCAGACTTTACCAAGCCAGGCCTTTCCTTCCCAACCCACCAAAGAAGAAGAAGAAATCTTAACACTTGATTTTGAAAAAGGAGAAGTAAAGGGTGTAAACGGAAAGAATTTTGAAAATCCGGTAGATGCCATCCGCGAAATTGAAAAACTTGCTTCGGCATATGCGATTGGTCGCGACATGCATGTAGGCGATACTATTATAGGAATTAAAGGCCGGGTTGGCTTTGAAGCTGCCGCTCCTTTAATTATAATCAAAGCGCACCATCTGCTAGAAAAACATGTACTTACCAAATGGCAATTATATTGGAAAGAACAACTTGCTAACTGGTATGGCATGTTTGTGCACGAATCGCAATTTCTGGAACCAGTAATGCGAAACATCGAAAAATTCCTCGACGACTCACAGGAATATGTTACCGGTAAAGTTATTGTAAAGCTTCTGCCCTATCGCTTCGAAACGATTGGTATTGAATCGGAACACGATTTAATGAACGCAAAATTTGCCAAATACGGTGAAGAAAATATGGCTTTTAGCGGCGACGATGTAAAAGGCTTTACCAAGATATTGGCAAACCAAATGAAGATATTTTATACAATAAACAAATAATATGCTTTTTAGTCCATTGTCGATAGAGGCAAGGGACTATTGGCTATCGACTATCAACTGAAAATGTACAAAACCATCACCATAAAAATAGGATCTAATGTTTTGACTTCCTCAGATGGAATGCCGGATGAAGAGCGAATTGCTCATTTGGTAGATCAGATGGCATTTTTAAAGAAAAGAGGAGTGGATATTCTACTGGTCTCATCGGGCGCAGTTGCTTCGGGGAAAAAGATTATCGACTGCATAAAACGAAACGATCCTGTTTCGTGTCGTCAGCTCTGGGCCTCGGTGGGTCAGGTAAAACTTATCCAGAAGTACTCCGATTTTTTTGCCAATCACGGCATGATTTGTTCGCAGGTATTGGTTACCAAAGAAGATTTTCGTGACCGCCAGCATTTTTTAAATATCCGAAACTGCCTTCACACACTGTTGGAGCATAATATTGTGCCTATCATAAACGAAAACGATGTGGTTTCTGTTACGGAATTAATGTTTACCGATAACGATGAACTGGCAGGCCTTATTACCTCCATGATGGATGCCGAAGCAATGATTATCCTCAGCAATGTCGATGGCATTTATAATGGCGACCCAAAAGCTGAAGGGTCGAGCGTAATTCCAGTAATTGACAGTAATTTTACGAATGTTTCGAAATATATTTCCACAACTAAATCAAATTTTGGCCGTGGTGGTATGATTACGAAATTCAGCATGGCTAAAAAAGTTGCCGGTGCTGGAACTCCTGTTCATTTAGCCAATGGAAGCAGGGAGAACATTTTGATAGACATTCTGGAAAACAAACCTTCGTTGGTTCAAACTTATTTCAAACCCGGGCGAAAAGCTTCGCCGATGAAGAAATGGCTGGCCTACTCCGAAGCATCCGTAAAAGGCGAAATATTCATAAATAGTGGAGCAAAGGAATCGTTGCTGACTAACAAAGCCACAAGCCTTCTTCCTATTGGAGTAATAAAAATTTCGGGCGAATTTATGAAAGGTGATTTAGTGAAAATAATCGATCCCGAAGGACATGACATCGGGGTTGGAAAATCGCAGTATAATTCCGAGACAGCTTTGAAAAAAATGGGATTGAAAAATCAGAAACCGATAGTACATTACGATTATTTGTATTTGAAATCATAAGTTCTATAGCTTGACCCCGGGTGGTTAAAGCAATAGTTAAAAATATAACAAACCATTATGGCATATTTGGAAATATTTCAGGGAGTTAAAGAAGCCAGCCGCGAATTGGTGAAGGTGACTGAGGAAACAATTAATAAACTCCTTCTAACACTGGCTGATGAGGCCGAACGCCAGATACCATTTATCCTGTCGGAGAACCAAAAAGACTTGGATCAAATGGATACTGCCGATCCAAAATATGACCGTTTGAAACTAACCGACGAAAGAATTAAATCTATAGCTTCCGATATCCGCAATGTGGCCTCGCTGCCATCTCCTTTGGGAAAAATACTGGATGAAAAAGTTCGGCCAAATGGATTGAAAATATCAAAAGTAAGTTATCCGATGGGGGTAATTGGTATTATTTACGAAGCTCGCCCCAATGTTACGTTCGATGTTTTCTCCCTTTGTCTCAAAGCCGGGAATGCATGTATACTCAAGGGAGGAAGTGATGCATCGTTCTCCAACGAAGCTATTGCCAAAATTATTAAAGAAGTTGTGGTATCGTTTGAAATCAATCCCAATATTCTGGCCCTCATGCCCCCGGATCGGGAAGCAGTTAAAGATTTGCTTGAAGCTCGTGGTTATGTGGATGTGATTATTCCCAGAGGTAGTCAGGGATTGATTGATTTTGTAGTGCAAAATTCTAAAATTCCGGTAATCGAAACCGGAGCGGGAATCGTGCATACCTATTTCGACGAATTTGGCGATATCAATAAAGGAAAATCAATAATATTTAATGCAAAAACGAGGCGTGTAAGTGTTTGTAATGCTCTCGACTGTTTGATAATTCATGAAAAACGTCTCAGCGATTTGCCCCAGTTAACAAGAGATTTGGCAAGCAAAAATGTTACAATTTATGCTGACCCATCATCGTTGGAAAAACTCAAAGGGCATTATCCTGATTCTTTACTCCAACCTGCAACCGCTGAATCGTATGGTACAGAATTTTTATCGTATAAAATGTCTGTTAAAACTGTTCCTAGTTTTGAGTCTGCCTTGAATCATATTTATCAATATAGCTCAAAACATAGCGAAGCAATCATCAGCGAAAACGCGGATCGCATCAACCAGTTCTTTCAACAAGTGGATGCAGCTGCGGTTTACTCCAATGCTTCCACAGCCTACACAGATGGTGCTCAGTTTGGCCTTGGAGCCGAAATAGGAATAAGCACCCAGAAACTCCATGCCCGCGGCCCCATGGCTTTGCAGGAACTCACCACTTATAAATGGATTGTAAGAGGCGACGGACAGGTTCGGGAATAAATAAAATAAATAAATTAATATAGCGACTTACGACCATAATCATACGACTAAAATGAAACATTTCACATCCATCCGCGACGTTGCCAACTTGAAACTGCTCCTGAAAGAAGCCTTCGAAATCAAGAAAAACCCTTATTCACTGGAGCACATGGGTAAGCATAAAACTGCCTGCTTGCTGTTTTTTAATTCCAGTTTACGAACAAGGCTAAGTACACAAAAAGCCGCCCAAAACCTGGGAATGAACTGCATTGTATTCGATATAAATGAAGAAGGCTGGAAAATCGAAACCGAATACGGCGTGGTGATGGATGGCGATAAGGCAGAACATATTAAAGAAGCTGCCGGCGTAATTGGCCGGTATGCTGATGTGATTGGTATCCGTTCGTTTGCATCGTTAAAAAACCGCGACTTGGATTATTCCGAGAATGTAATAGGTCAATTTATTCAGTATGCCGGCGTCCCTATTTTTAGTATGGAAGCTTCAACCGGTCATCCTTTGCAGAGTTTTGCCGACGTAATTACTATTGAGGAATATAAAAAAATTGAAAAGCCAAAAGTTGTTCTTACCTGGGCTCCGCATCCCAAGGCACTGCCACAGGCTGTTCCCAATTCGTTTATCGAATGGACGGTCGCTGCCGGGTACGATGTTGTAGTAACGCATCCCAAAGGCTACGAACTGAACGAAAAATTTATGCAAGGCGCCAAATTGGAATATAATCAGCAAAAAGCATTTGAAGGAGCACATTTTATTTATGCAAAAAACTGGTCAAGTTACCAGGAATATGGGCAAATACTTTCGAAAGACCGCGCCTGGACCGTCGACTCTCCAAAAATGGCGCTTACGGATAATGCTTATTTTATGCACTGTCTCCCAGTTCGTCGTAATATGATTGTGACCGATGAGGTAATTGACAGTCCAAATTCCATTGTTGTTCCCGAAGCTGAAAATCGGGTTTACTCCGCACAAACAGTGATAAAGAATTTATTGGAAGGGATTAGCAAATAATCCTAAATCGTTTACTTTTTTTAATGCTAATATTTCCGAATTTATTGCAGGGAAAGTCATTATGAACAATTATTTTGAGGAAGCCATTCATCTTCTGAAGAAACTCATTTCTATTCCTTCCCTAAGCCGGGAAGAAGATAAAACTGCTTCTGTGCTATTCGATTTTCTTAATTCATATAACCTTTCTCCTAAGCGAAATGGAAACAATGTATGGGTTAAATCATATTTATCTGATACTCTCCCCACAATTTTACTGAACTCGCATCACGATACGGTAAAACCGGCTTCTTCATGGACCTTAGATCCCTTCACTCCTTTGGAAAAAGATGGAAAATTATATGGTATCGGAAGTAATGATGCAGGAGCAAGTCTTGTCTCTCTCCTGATGGCTTATTTACAGCTTGAATCTCTTGCTGATCGTCCTTACAATTTAATTTATACAGCTACTGCCGAAGAAGAAGTTTCGGGAAAAGGGGGCATTGAAAGTATTTTAGGAGAATTGGGACCTATTGAGTTGGCCATTGTGGGCGAACCTACCAAAATGCAAATGGCGGTCGCAGAAAAAGGTCTTATGGTGCTCGATTGCAAAACAGCTGGGGTTTCAGGACATGCAGCCCGAAACGAAGGTATAAATGCCATTTACAAAGCCATGGAAGATATCGAGTGGTTCAGCACCTTCCAATTTCCTAATAAAAGTGAATTACTTGGACCCGTAAAAATGAGTGTTACAATTATTAATGCAGGTTCACAGCATAATGTTGTTCCGGATAATTGCTCGTATGTGGTAGATGTGCGCACCAATGAGTACTATAAAAATGAAGAAGCGCTGCTTATCATCAAAGAACATATTAAGAATTCGGAAGCTATTCCGCGGTCAACTCGCATAAACTCATCCAATATTTCGCTAGAACACCCTTTGGTAAAACGAGGATTGGAGCTTGGTTTGAGCTATTATGGATCGCCAACTACTTCTGATCAGGCGCTTATTCCCTGTACTTCTTTAAAAATCGGACCTGGAGATTCTGCCCGGTCTCATACAGCTGATGAATTTATTTATTTGGAAGAAATTGAAAAGGGAATTGAGATTTATGTAAAGCTTTTAAAGAATTTATCACTCCGATAATTGAAAAGAAAGAAATTGTTTCTTTTATAACTTTTAAAAAATGACGCAAATCGGCGTTTTAATTAGCGCTCATTTGCAAGAAAAAATAAGATCATGAAACATCCATGTAGAGAAGCCCAACACACAAGGGAATGACTAATTGGATGTTCCATCTGACCTAAATATAAAAATTAAAAAATAGACAGATGAAACTCTGGGACAAAGGAATTGAAGTAAATAAAGCCATCGAACAATTTACCGTTGGTCGTGACCGGGAATTGGACCTCTACCTGGCCGAATTTGATGTATTAGGAACAATGGCGCATATTACCATGCTCGAAAGTATCAGATTGATTGAAAAAACCGAGCTTCCTTCGTTGTTGTCCGAGTTAAAATCAATCTATCAGTTAATAAAAGACGGGGATTTCAAAATTGAAGAAGGAGTGGAAGATGTCCATTCGCAGGTAGAACTTTTGCTTACCCAAAACCTTGGCGAAATGGGCAAAAAGGTTCATAGCGGTCGTTCCCGAAACGACCAGGTTCTGGTCGATTGTAAATTATTTCTTCGCAACGAATTAAAAGAGCTTGTATTTACTTCGAAAGAGCTTTTTAATAAGCTTATTGAACAAAGCGAAAAATATAAAGAAGTTCTTCTACCCGGATATACACATTTGCAGGTTGCCATGCCTTCGTCTTTTGGCTTATGGTTTGGCGCTTATGCCGAAAGTCTGAAAGACGATCTTCATCTTCTGCATGCAGCATGGAAAATAGCGAATCAAAATCCACTCGGTTCGGCAGCAGGATATGGCTCTTCTTTCCCGTTAAACCGGCAAATGACTACCAATTTGTTGGGATTCGATAACCTCAGTTATAATGTGGTATATGCGCAAATGGGACGCGGGAAAACTGAGAAAACCGTTTCATTCGCCATGAGTTCTGTTGCTGCTACGCTTTCGCGCATGGCTTATGACTTATGCCTGTATATGAGTCAAAATTTTGCTTTTGTAAGTCTCCCCGACGACCTGACAACTGGCTCCAGCATAATGCCTCACAAAAAGAACCCCGATGTGTTTGAGCTCATTCGCGCGAAGTGTAATAAAATTCAGGCCCTCCCATACGAAATAACCACATTGACGAACAACCTGCCTTCCGGTTATTTTCGCGATATGCAAATATTGAAAGAATCGCTTTTCCCAGCTTTTGCGCAGCTGAAAGATTGTATGGAAATGATGACCTTTATGGTCGACAAGCTGAAGATAAACACCAGCATTCTTGATGATCCAAAATACCAATATCTTTTTAGTGTGGAAGAAGTAAATAAACTTGTTTTACAGGGAATTCCATTTCGGGATGCATATAAGCAAGTGGGAGGTGACATTAACCGGGGAAATTTTCAACCAGAAAAGAAGGTTCAGCATACGCACGAAGGAAGTGTAGGAAATTTATGCAACAAAGAAATTTCAGCACTCTTTGATAAGACCTTTAGTGCCTTTAATTTTGAAAGAGTTGATAATGCGATAAAAGCATTAATAAATTAAAACGCTTAACAAAACGCACTCCCATTTATCAAATTAATTCGAAAAAAAATGAAACAGTTCTTTATACTTCTTGCATCCGCCTTAAGGCCTGTTTGTTAAATTAATTTTGTAATAAAACTGAAACTTTTTCAAGGATTTGATAAAAAGATGGTTAAAAGTAAATACATCTTATACCTTTGTACCCTTCATTTGATTTTTGGAAAACAATCAAATGAATTTCATAAATTCATTTGAATTTATTAATTATGTGATTTAAAGGAATATTAATTAAATCTAAAATAAATTATGGCAAAATCGCAAGAAACATGGAATAAAAAAGAAATTGAAAAAAAGCGTCAAAAAAACAAGAAAGATAAAGAGCAAAAGAAGATAGAAAGAAGATCTGCAGTTAAAGAAGGAAGTAGTTTCGAAGATATGATTGCTTATGTGGACGAGTACGGTCAAATTACCTCCACCCCTCCCGATCCCCTCAAAAAAGTAAAGATTAACCACGAAGATATCGAAATCAGTGTTCCAAAACAAGAATCGTTAGGTCAGGTAGATGTTGTTCGCACCGGAATAGTTACGTTTTTTAACGATTCCAAAGGGTATGGTTTTATTAAAGACCAGGAAACCCAGGAAAGTATTTTTGTACATGCCAATGGATTAGAAGGTCCAATTAAAGAAAATAACAAAGTTACCTTTGAAGTAGAAAGAGGTCAAAAAGGGCTTAATGCTGTTAGAGTAAAAGTTGTTCGTTAAAGATTAGCACAATTATAATTCCATAGTATATTGTTTTAATACTATGGACTTTATTATATACAAAACATAGCTTTGGGGGTTGGTATATTGGAAAATAGGAAAAGGAGATGATCCTTTCCTACCCAAACGGCTATCTAAATAATTATTAAGTCAATATCGGATTTCAAAACTACTTAGTTTCAATTTCCAGTTTTTCGAAGTATATAGTTCATATAAATATAATCTCTGTTCTCGAATTGATTATATGTTTCAGTACCTATAGCTCCGGCAAAATTTAGCGCTATTTTTTTCAGAAATGAAGGGACAAGCCTCTCTACCAAGTTCCTGCGGCGGGAATCATCCATTTTCAGGGAATTTACAACATTCGAGGTTATATCTTCTTCTTTTACTATTTCCAGGCCACTATTTTTTAGTGAATTCTGCAAAGAAGGCATTTCATGGTTATACCTGAAATCGGTAAATAAAAAATTACCACCTGGGCGCAATATTCGAACTACTTCCGAAAGAAAAAGATCCATATCGGGATAGCGGTGCGATGATTCAACATTTATCACTGCATCGCAAGAGGAATTTTTAAGAGGCAACTGCTGCGCATCCCCTTGTTTGAAAGAAAGATTGGGTATCCTATAATGCTTATTCGAAAAATCAACAGCTCTTTGATTCAGGTCAACACCCACAGCCGATGTCGGAGAAAACCGTTTTGTAATGTAAGCTAATCCTCCTCCGCGACCGCAACCAATTTCTACTAAATCCTTATTTTGTAAAGGAACAGCATTCGCTAATAAATGATATAATTGGATAGAATATCGATTTATCTCATCTTTAGGATCTAAATCAATTTTTTCATCTGCACCTGAATACCCATAATTCATAAAAAGGATTTCGGCATTTTTGTCTACTGTGCTTACATACCAATACCATATTCTGAATAGTCCGTCTCTAAAATTTATCATATTTATTTTTTTAGTGAATTACAATTTAGTTATTGTTTCCCATAGCGTAAACTTGAGAACGGACCTTCTGTGCCCACTCCAAATGAGAATGTGTATTATCGAATGTGGAATAATGAATTGGTTTTCCGATAACTACCTTTAACGTTTTTCCCTTTTTCAGAAATATTTCTCGTGGAAGCAATATCAACTCCAATGTCAAATCAATTTTCAAGAATTTACGAAAAGAGCTAACTGCATAAAATAACCATGAATTCCTACCATGGAAATAAATAGGAACTATACTGCGCTTACTGGAAATTGATTTGGTAATAAAGCTTTTTTGCCACGCGCTGTCCTGGATTTTTCCATTAATTCTTCGCGAAACTATCCCAGCAGGAAAATGGGTAATGGGCATATCGGAATTATAGAGGTTCTCTAATGCAAGAATACTATCTCTTGAATTCGTCCCAAATACATTTACAGCAAAAATAAAAGGCCGCAACTGCGGGATAAACATAAAAGCATCGTTTCCAATGGCATTTAGCTTACCATATTTTTCCGATACTGTATGTGTTATTATCAATCCGTCAATAATTCCAAATGGGTGATTTGCTGCAAAAAAACATTTCCCGTCTTCCGGAAGGTTCTCCTTTCCCTTAATATCAAGCGTTAAGTTTAAATCTTCAATTACTTTACATAAAAAGCTATACCCCACAGTATCTTGAGAATTCTTCAAGATGAGGTTAATTTCCTTTTCTTTAATAATAATTTTAAGCAGGTAGATTACAAAATTTGGTAGTTTACGAAGAAATGGACTACTGCTTTGCTTTATATATTTTTTTATATCGATATATTCCATCGTAAATGGGTAAATTAGTATTAAGATAAATGCAATGGTAAGAATTTATTTTAAGTGAAAAACGGTTATTTAAGGAATTGTTTACATTTTTTTGAATGACTTCGTCCAAATCTAAAAAATAAACTAATCTCATCTTTGATAGCTCTATCGTATTTTCCCTTATCGAACGAATACAAAATTGGTGATCGGCGAGGGCCAATATTTTTCTTTTCCTCCAGCCGTATTAAAATATCTTAGCTGACTATATTCTTTTGAAAATTTCGCCGGTCAAGTTTTTTATTAAGTATAGTTTTGTACTAACTCATCATTTGATACGAAAAGAACAGCATGGTTAGCATAACAGGGAAAATATTTTGTGATGATGGGAAAATCACTTAAGAACATACTACAATTCGCCATATTGAGTCTTATAAAAGAAAATAATGAGGAAAAAGATAACAAATTGCTAACCTCCTCGAAAACAATTACTGAAGTAAAGAAATAATCCTTAAATTTCGTTACCTAAATTTTTTATTACAAAACAATTAAAAAAAATCCTATGAAAACTTTAAAATTAAGCTTACAGTTCCTTGCACTTTTTCTCATAGCAGCAAATGTTCATGCTCAAACCGCCGACGAAATTATTGCCAAAAACATTGAAGCAATGGGAGGCAAGGAAAAAATAAATTCAATTACGTCTTTGTACATGGAAAATACAATGTCGATAATGGGAAATGAGTCAGTAAGCACCACTATTATTTTAAACGGCAAAGGAGCAAAAACTAAATCGGATGTTATGGGGCAAACAATGGTACAGTGCTATACCGACAAAGGCGGTTGGATGATTAACCCAATGGCAGGGAGCACTGCAGCTACTGTAATGCCCGACGACCAGTATAAACCTGGGAAAAGTCAGATTACCATTGGAGAAAGCTTTATGGATTATGCTGCAAAAGGTAATAAGGTAGTTTTGATCGGAAAGGAAAAAGTTCAGAATGTTGAAGCTTTCAAACTTAAAGTAACTACTTCCGATAGTATCACCACATTCTATTATATCGACCCATCTACCTACTACATTGTTCAAACTACACTAATTGCCAATATGATGGGTCAGCAAATGGAAATTGTAACAACCCTTTCCGATTACAAAAAGACTGATTTTGGGTATGTTGTTCCTTATACTTACAATATTAATTATGGTGACCAATTCGGATTGGTAATGCAATTGAAAAAAATAGAATTCAATAAACCGGTTGATCCATCAATTTTTGAATTAGGAAATATGCTGTAGGTCCATGAAATTTTTCTTTAGAGTATTGATGCTGGGGATGATTTCAGTGCCCAGCTCAATGCATAAAATCTTCAGATTGGTTCCAAAATGTAAGCCTTCTTTACCAAACTGACAAATAAAATGAAATTATACCTCACTTGAATATAGCTCTGTTAGCGCAAATATAACCGAATTGAGCGAAAACGAAACCCTGCTGGCAACAGTTATCGTAACTAATTGTCAACTGGAAAGAAAAGAGGTTAAAAGTTTTTCCTTGCATCGAATTGTATAGTTAAACCCTGTGATTGTTTTCTTGCAATCACAGGGTTTTTGCTTATTATTAAAGCAATTTAATAATATAATCTACTATCAATCAACCGAAATAAAATATATCCTGCTTTAGTATACATCTATAGGGAAAATGAGCCCTTCTGTCAAATCAAATAATTTAAAGTCTCCATAACTGCAACTATAAAAAAGCGCTGCCGTAAATATAGCATCAAACCAATTTAAAAAAACACCATGGCAACAAAGTGGAAATTAGGGTTTTTAGTGGCAGGAATTGCAGTTATTGCATCATGTGAGAAAGAATCGTCAAATAACGGAACCCAAAACCAAAATCTGGAAGAAAAAAACATCATTGTCAATAATAATACCAGTCAACTCTCAAGTAGGGTGAAGCAGGTGAATCAACTGATGAAAGTTGAAGATGTTTATGACAGTCAATTAAAAGGCGCGCATGAGCCCCCAAAGGTCGATTTAACAAGGAACTATACATTCAAATTACGGGCTGAAGTGGCTCCTCCCGAATTCGAGGGAAACACACTTATGGCCACTCATGTTAAAATCTATGACAAATATGCATTTGTAACTTATAATACCCGAGGTGATGCGTATTTAGGGGGATTAGAAGTATTCGATGTTTCGGATATCAGCAACCCAAAGATTGTATGGCAGGCAATATTCTCTAAAGCCGACATAAGTTCGGTAGATTATTACAATAACAAATTATATATTGTTGGTGCTCAAGATATTTATAGCATGCCCGAGGCGAAATTAAGAACCCCTGCTTTATTGGAAGTTTTATCGTTGAATGCAAACAAAGAAATTCAAAAAGTTGATACCATACTTAACCTTGATTCTTACGCAGGAACAGATGTAAGAGCAACTGCTGATGGAATTTATACAACCAGTGGTTCCAACGGCTATTTCAAAATATACAATCATTCATTTGATTCTGTATTTTCAGCTTCCATTTCTGATGCACGCTCAGTAGATGTAAATTCAGCAAATGCCTATGTATTAAGTGGACAACCTGGCAAAGTATCTATATACAGCCGTTCTAACCATTCGCTTCAAAACACATTTATGCCTGGGGGAGCAACCATTCCTGAATCAAAATCAGAAATAGCATCAACAGACAATTATATCTATACTGCACTAAACGATGGTGGCTTAAAAATACTAAACCTTGACGGATCCTTAAAACAACTAATACCTCGTCCTGCAGTTCCACAAGGTGAAAAAGAAGAAGACTTTGTTACGAACTCTGTATCATTGAATGGTGATTTGGTTCTGCTCGGCAATGGAGAAGCTGGTTTATATATTGGAGGAATTGTAAAATCCAGAAGCGACAGTGTATTTTTACTTGGATCAATCCGATTTGGCGAATTTGAGTCGGCAAACTTTGTAGAATCAAAAGATAGCGTAATATTTGTAGCAACTGGATTAGGCGGACTTAAAATTCTATCCATTAGCATTGACGAGGGGGTACCAGAGGATATCATTCCTACAAAACCATGCCCAACACTCTATAACGGAATTATTGACTTGTTTCCTGAATCAGTAAACAACTTCAAACGTTATCCTGAACTGTTTTCGCTGCAAAATTCGACAAATATTGTATTGACAAAAGAATCGGAGGCCTACATCACCTTTATTGCTGAAGGGGCTGGTTGGAAAAATTCACTTGGATATTATACTTATAACATATCAAATCCTCCAAAATCAATTGAAGACCTTGAGAAACATATCCTTTTCGAAAATGTATCGGAAGTTGGCGAAGGTGGAGGACTCAATTCAGGCGATATGGTCCAGATTGGAACAGGCAAATTCCCGGCAAATACAGTAATTGGATTCTATTTAATAGCACAGGGTTGGAAAAACGGATTCGTTACCGATGGACGATACACCCACTATACCGATTTACAATTTAACCCCGGAAACCACCAACAGCATACCCTTTTTGTAGAAAGCACTTGTACCGATTTGGTTATGACTTTCGAAGACATTGATCAGGCTGATAATTTAAGCTACAACGATAAGGATTATAACGATATTTTATTTGTGGTTTCCGATAATAAAGATCCAAATCATAAAACGGCTAATACTGCATTCGACATGAAAAATATTCCAGTTAAATAAATGATACTTTAAAAATACTTCCTACAATACTGAAAAAGCCGGGCTAAATCCGGTTTTTTCTTTATTACTCAATCTGGGCAAAAGCCAAACTAAAGCCATCCCAATAATAAATGCCGTATTATAATCGTTAATCCTCCTCAGTTTTCATGATATAATTATATTTGCCATTTATTTTCTATTATAACGCTATGGCTTCAAAGAAAAAAATGGCATCGAACATATCAAATGTAGTCGATAAAGAAAAATTAACAATTAAAACACCTCCTGTAAATCGTGACCTCCTGGATGGTCTTGATTCGTTTTTTCAAAAAAGGCTTAATTTCTTTTTTTGGTTTGGATTAGCCTTTACTGCCTTATTTTCAATTTTTTTATTCGACATAAAAGTTGGACCAGGGGGTGATGATTCTGCCTATATTCTGAGAGCGTTTGATTTTGTTCACGAATTCAAGTATCCATCGTATCAGGGACCATTATACCCAATTGTGCTTAGTCCGTTTATTGCTATTTTTGGAATTAATCTCCCCATTCTAAAATTTCTTTCAACTATTTTTTCGGTAATAGCTGCCGCCTATTTTTTCAAAGCTTTCAAAAACCTTATCCCTGCAAGTATTTTAGTTTTTGTCTTCTTTTTGACTTCCTTTAACTATTACTTGCTCTATTTTGCAAGTCAAACATATAATGAGGCATTCTTTATGATGCTTCAGGCAATTTTCTTCTTTTATTCGGCTAAATATTTTATTGCTACTAATGACTTTCCAAACATAAAACAATTTATAGTTATAGGATTATTGCTGTTCTTAATGTGCCTTACCAAAAACATTGCTTTTGTTTCTATTGCGGCACTGATAGGATTCTTTGTTTTTACCGGAAAGTGGAAAAACATTTTATATACAATTGGGTCATTCGCTCTATTCTTTGTCCCCTGGGAAGTTATTAAACGCCTTATCTGGAAAACCGATGTTTCGCAAATTTCAAGTCAGGGAAGCATGTTGATGTATAAAGATTTTTATAATCCAACTCGTGGAAAAGAAGATTTCATGGGATTTCTGCAACGAATAATTGATAACAGCAACCTATACCTTTCAAAACATTTCTACAAATTTATTGGATTTAGAGCGGATAGTGTAACAGAAATTCTTCCGTCTTTAACTGTGATTACAATAATTATATTTTTAATAGGTATTTTCTGGGCGTTTCGCAAAAACAAATTATTGCTTCTTACTGGATTTTACCTGGCATCAATGCTAGTGGTGAGCTTTTTAATGCTTCAAAAACATTGGGATCAATGGCGTCTTATTATCATCTTCTACCCTTTAATGCTGCTATTTCTATTTTCTTCACTTTACTATTCCTTTAAAACCAAGGAGTTAAAAAGCCTTCAATTTGTGCTACCCTTATTTACAGCTATAATTTTTTTCGCCAGCTTTAGCACTACCTCCTCCAATGTTAAAACTCAAAGAGAGGCTCTTTCACAAAACCTCGACGGAAATAATCTATATGGGTGGACTCCGGACTGGCAAAGTTTTATCCAAATGAGTCAATGGGCGGCGAAAAATACTCCTCCCCAATATGCTATTGCCAGCAGAAAACCCGATATTTCATTCATCTATACCCAGCGCAAATTTTATGGGATCGCGAAAGTTCCAACCTCTGATATCGATTCCATTATCCTGAAAAACAAGCCCGATTCAATTATTTACACCATTTTTCATATTAAAAAACTTACAGAATCTGCCCAACGAGGCGATTTAAAATATCGGGCATATTTGCAAGGGGTTATTTCCGGTTCGTTTGCATTTGGATCATCTGAGGTCGACGAAAGCAATTATATCGGTATTTATGCTTTGCCAAAAAATGTACTCCTCGAGATGCAGAATGATCCTTTAATAAAAGGCATTGCCACTGAAGAACCCGATGCACTCGGATGGGTAAATAAAATGAAAAAGGAAAATGCAGACATCGCTATTTTTAAGCCCGATTATATATATCAGTTATTAAAAAAATCAAATGTTAAATATGCACTCCTGGCTAGTTTGCGGTTAAATCCAACTCAATATACAGGCAGCATAATCACTACAATCCATCGTTATATGTACTTTATCCAACTTAAATACCCTGAAGCATTTAAAGAAATACATAAGATTGGGACAGAAGAGCCTTGCACATTAGTTGAAATTAAGCTGGATTAAATAATTATTTTTAAATGAATATAAACACTTCAAATAAGATCAATTACTTCAATAGTATTGCAAAAGACAGGATTAAATATCGGAAAAAGCATAGTTACTATTGGAACTACATTACCGATTATTGCAACTACTATATTCACAACGAAAATTCGGTACTTGAAATTGGTTGTGGTACAGGAGAATTATTGGCGCAGATAAAAGGTGCCAGAAAACTCGGTGTCGATTTTAGTGAACGAATGGTTGAAAATGCAAAGACCCAATTTCCCGATCTGGATATTAGATGTTTGGACGCACACCAATTGGAATTAAATGAAAAATTTGATGTTATCATCCTTTCAAATTTAATTGGGTGGATTGATGATATTCAGATAGCCCTGCAACAAGTTCGTAAACATTGTCACGCACGCACACGCATAATTATTACCTATTATAATTTCCTATGGGAGCCAATCATTAAATTCTCCGAATGGATCGGAATAAAGAAAAAAACACCCGATCAGAACTGGCTATCAAAAAAGGATATCGACAACCTTTTGTATCATGATAATTTTGAAGTATACCGTCACCAGCGGAATATGTTAGTTCCGTTTTATATACCAATTCTATCGTGGTTTCTAAATAAATATATTGCCCACCTACCATTCTTCAACCTATTAAGTTTAAATCAGCACATTTTTGCACGCCCCCTTAACTGTGGCTCTCGAAAAGAGTATACAACATCGGTTGTCATCCCGGCCCGGAACGAAAGTGGTAATATCGAAAATGCTATTCTACGTTTACCTGAATTTGGAGCTGGTGTCGAAATAATATTTGTGGAAGGCAATTCTACAGATGATACCTGGGAGAAGATCAAGGAAATGAAAGATAAATATCAGGGAAAACGTAAAATTGAAATTGCACGGCAGGAAGGAAAAGGAAAGGCAGACGCTGTTCGAAAAGGCTACTCCATTGCAACCGGTGATATTTTAATGATTTTAGATGCCGACCTTACTGTACCACCTGAAGATATTCCTAAATTTTATGAAGCCATAGTCTCTGGGAAAGGTGAGTTTATAAATGGATCCCGTCTGGTATATCCGTTGGAAAAAAATGCCATGCGATTCCTCAATATGCTCGGAAATAAATTTTTTAGCCATGCATTTACCTGGCTTTTAGAGCAACCGATAAAAGATACATTGTGCGGAACAAAAGTAATATTCCGGGACGATTACAACCGTTTAGTTTCAAACAGGATATTTTTTGGTGACTTTGATCCCTTTGGAGATTTCGACCTAATTTTTGGCGCCTACAAACTAAATTTGAAAATTATAGATTTGCCAATACGCTATCAGGAAAGAACCTATGGCGACACTAATATTTCGCGCTTCAGGCATGGCTTTATTCTTTTAAGAATGTGGTTTTATGCGGCAGGTAAAATTAAGTTCTGGAAATAATTGGACTTCAATAATTAGTCAATTTATCTACTTTAAAAATATGTTTCTGGCATTGTTGGCGATGGCTTCAATGTCAATCCGGTTCATGCAATTAAAATGCTTTTTCGGACATTTTTCAAATCCAATTTTTGAACATGGCCGACATTTTAATCCTTTCACTTCGTATATTACCGATTCTTTTCCGGGTAAATAAGGATACATACCAAACTCCGGAATAGTATTTCCCCAAATGGAAAGAATTGTCTTCTTATATGCCGAAGCAATATGCATTAAACCAGTATCGTGCGTAATAATTAGTTTTGCTTGTTGAACCAGCGAAGCCGACTGCTGCAAAGAGTATTTTCCGCAAACATTCAGACAAGTTTTTCCAGCTTTTCCAGAGATCGTATCTCCTCTGTTTTTATCTTCCTTTCCACCTAATAAAAGTATCGGCAGATTTATTTTTTTTATCAGCTCCACTAGCTTTTCATCAGGTAATTGTTTAGTTACATGTCTAGCTCCAATAACAAGTCCAATATACCCCCCATGAAACTCTCCCGGAAGTTCACTTACTTTAATTTCGTTATCCGGATGAATATAAAAGTCTAATCCAAGCTGATCGTTTTTTACATCAAATATTGTTAATGTATCAAGGTACCTGTCAACAATATGAATATTTGGCAAACGGTTTACTTTCAAATTTACCATCAACCACTTTTCAAAATTTAATTTATTGAAGGAAAACGAAAGACGTTTCAATGCTCTTTTTACTCGATACGTTCTAATGTTGTGGTGTAAATCGATAATATAATCGAAATTTTCTGCCTTCAATTCGGTAAGCAAGGCAGATAAATTTTGATCCAGAACATGAATTTTATTAAGATGGGGATTCTCCTCTAGCACTGAATAGAAAGCCTTTTTTGTAAGATAGTGAATCTCGGCACCTTCAACCTGTTCTTTTAAACATCGAATTACAGGAGTGGTTAGAATAATGTCTCCAATAGAGCTAAATCGGACTATTAAAAATTTTACCACTATTCCAATTTAAGATTTTTAAAGAACATCATTAAGGATAACCATGTTTCATCGCTCTGGTTCTGATTTTCCCAAAGCGCTTTGGAACCATGAACTCCTTCCCCCTGGGCAGGGGTATAAAGCGTAAGTCTATCTTGACTAACTTCTGAAACCAATTCTTTCACAAATGCATTTTCCTTAAGAGTAGATGAGACAAACAATGGTTTGTCAAAACTCTCCAGAAAATCCTTTAGTATAATTTTTGGCTGAAAGTACTCGCCCGGACTAAAAGCAATAATTGCAAATACTTCGGGCAAATGATTACCAACTTTCATTACAAGGGATGCCGAATAGGAACTTCCTAATAATATGATCGGTTTTACCGATTGACTTTTTACATACGCAATAGAAGCAATAATATCTTGTTCTGCATCAAGGTAGGAATTTGGGAGCTTATTTTCAGCGGCTTTTGCAGCAGTTAAATTTTGAATATAATTCATTTCTTTCCCTGATCTCAGATCGATTGCTAAACAGTTATATCCCAATTTAGTAAGTTTAGGGGCAGTTTCTTTATATTCGCCACGGCTTGAATTTGCCTGATGAAATAATAAAATATAGGGAAAGTCTTTATCCTCTAAATATAAATCGGCTGTAACCAAAAGCCCATCGAGCGATGGGAATGTAACAATGCGTTGGGCTGATCCTTTCACGGTAAATAATAATAAAATTAGGAAAAGCTTTGTATGCATAGAATAAATGTGGTTAGGTAAGTTCTTCAACCAACAAAATTGCATGGTTGTTTTTCACTTCTAATACCCCACCCTTCACAAAAAAAACTTTAGTTTGATCGTCTTTGGTAATAATTTTTAATTGTCCCTCATCCAATGTAGAAATAATTGGGGCATGTTTATCCATAACTTCAAATGAACCATTCGAGCCTGGCACTTTAAACAACTTAGTCTCGCCTGCAAAAACCTTTTTTTCAGGAGTTAATATTTCTAGAAACATGATTTCAGTTTAAATAGAAGCGTTTGCATTATTACTTTTAAAATAAAAGGGAATTGATGAACCTATAAAAATGAACCACCAACTCCCTTTATCTTCGCATATTTTATTTTGCTTCCGCAAGCATTTTTTCTCCTTTTTCAATAGCGTCTTCAATGGTTCCAACCATACTGAAAGCTGCCTCGGGATATTTATCTACATCGCCGTTCATAATCATATTAAAGCCCTTAATGGTATCTTCAATAGAAACCCAGGCACCAGGACGGCCAGTAAATTGCTCGGCTACATGGAAAGGTTGCGAAAGGAAGCGTTGAATACGGCGTGCACGGTGCACAACCAATTTGTCATCTTCCGATAATTCATCCATCCCAAGGATTGCAATAATATCCATGAGCTCTTTATTGCGCTGCAATAACTCTTTAACCTGCTGAGCAGTATTGTAATGTTCCGCACCAACAATTTCAGGAGTAAGAATTCGTGAAGTAGAGTCCAGTGGATCAACCGCCGGATAAATACCCATCTCCGAAATTTTCCGGTTTAATACTGTGGTAGCATCCAAGTGAGCAAAAGTAGTTGCCGGAGCAGGGTCGGTAAGGTCATCCGCAGGAACATACACTGCCTGTACGGAAGTAATAGACCCGCGTTTTGTTGAAGTAATGCGTTCTTGCATCATCCCCATTTCAGTAGCCAAAGTTGGTTGATAACCAACCGCCGAAGGCATACGACCTAAAAGCGCCGACACTTCAGAACCGGCCTGCGTAAACCTAAAAATGTTATCCACAAAGAATAATATATCTCTACCTCCACTTTCTTCATCACCATCACGGAAAGATTCAGCAACAGTTAATCCTGAAAGAGCAACAGTAGCACGGGCACCCGGTGGTTCATTCATCTGACCGAACACAAGTGTGGCTTGAGATTCCTGTAACAATTTATTATCAACTTTGCTTAAGTCCCAACCTCCGTTTTCCATGGATTCGGTAAAAGCATCACCATACTTAATAACACCAGATTCTATCATTTCCCTGAGCAAGTCGTTTCCTTCCCTGGTGCGCTCTCCTACTCCTGCAAATACCGATAAACCTGAATATCGTTTAGCGATATTGTTAATCAGCTCCATGATAATTACGGTTTTTCCAACACCTGCACCACCAAAAAGTCCGATTTTACCACCTTTCATGTAAGGCTCCAGCAAATCAATCACTTTAATTCCGGTAAAAAGAACTTCTGCTTTAGTAGAAAGATCTTCGAAACGTGGAGGTTTATTATGAATTTGGTAACCATTGGATTTGTCAACTTTGCTGAGACCATCAATAGCATCACCAATTACATTTAATAACCGACCACGAACCTGATCGCCAATTGGCATTCGGATTGCACCGCCGGTTGCAATTACATCCATTCCCCGGCGCAAACCATCGGTCGAGTCCATTGATATAGCTCTAACCGTACTTTCGCCAATGTGCTGTTGTACTTCAGCAATAAGAATTTGTCCGTCTTCTCTTGTAACTTGGAGGGCATCGTGAATACTAGGTAATTCATTGCCAGCCTTTTCGAAGCTAACATCTATTACCGGCCCTATCACCTGTATTATTTCACCTTGTAATGTGGACATGATACACTTTAGTTTGAAATCAGTTTTTATTATCGATCAAATTAAACTTAAAGTTAATGAATTAATCTTTTTCTAAATATGCTTTCTATAAAAAATATTTCAAACCGAACTAATATAAAGATTTCGCCAAAAGCATACTATTATAAATCAGAAACATACGGAAAAAAGAAATTTTTAGCTTAAATTTTCCCAGTAAATAATAGCTATATTATTGAATATTAATTATATAAATAATATACACCATAATTTAATGCTTTTATTGTCAAATAAATAATTTTTTTGATGAAAGTTTTCAGATAGTTGATAACAACAAATCATATTTTTGCTATATTTGACCGCAAAGAACTGCTTTATAAGTTTTTAAGTGGATAAGATACAGAAATTAACGATATTTATTTTAGCTATTTCTATTCATTTAGCAAATAGTCAGTCTATTACTCCATCGCTTTTAGCTTGTACAGGAAATACGCAAGCAACAGATGGATATTCTATTTCTTATACTGTCGGAGAACTAACTGTAGTTTCTCTAAACAGCAAAGGCTACTACCTAACTCAGGGATTTCAACAATCGTATCCCGAGAGCATTACCCCTCCTATTCCGCTTAACCTTATAAGCGTTACCCCTAATCCATTTCGTGATTATTTGAATATTAATTTTTTTATTCCGGAGCCTTATGATTTCGGAATTGAAATTTACAATTCGTGCGGAAGAAAGAATTATATAGATGATTTTAAGGATGTTATATATAGTCAACGAGAATCACTAAATCTGGAATTCTTGCCAAAAGGCTTATATTTTATTCATATCTACTCGATTAATGGGAAAATATCAAAAGTATTCAAAATTGAAAAAATGTATTGACATGAAATATACAACTCTCTCTTTTAAAAGATTATTTTCAGCTTTGTTGCTTTTAGTTATTTTGAGTATTTCTGTTTATTCCCAATATTCGCCCAATGGATTAAATTATCAGGCTGTTGCAAGAAACAATTCTGGTAAGGAACTTTCAAATGTTAAACTTACGGTTCAAATATCCATTTTAGCCGAAAACTCAAATGGCACTCTGGAATGGAAAGAGGAACACCAGGTAAAAACTAACGATTTTGGACTATTCACACTGACTATCGGAAACGGTAGTAAAACTGGGGGAAGTGCAACCAGTATTAGCTCCGTAAATTGGGGAGGAAGTGCCCATTACCTAAAAGTTGAAATTGATTTTGGTGATAACCAGCTCATTCATATGGGAACTACACAAATGCTGGCGGTTCCATATGCATTATATGCTGAAAAGGCTGGAAATTCAAATGGGGGAATTACTAATCTTGAATTTGACCCTTTAACAAATAATCTGAAAAGTGAAGGACAAGTAGTTACAGATTTGTCTCCATTAAAACAAAAGCTAGAATATGACCAGGAGAATTACCATCTTTCTATCAGTGGAATGCCGGGAATAGTAGACCTTCGGGCATTTGTCCACCCGCCGCAGGATTTACGTATTTCAAATGATAAAATTTGGCTGACTGGAAATAAAGATTCTACAGTTGTCGACTTATCTACCTATAAACAAAGTTTAAGCATCAATAGTAGTGGTAAATTGGTGATTTCAAGCGGAAATTATGTTTCGATCGACACCAGTTCGGTAAATGAAATTCAAACCCTCACCAGAAACGGGGACAAGGTTAAATTAAGTAATAATGGCGGTGAAGTAAGCATTAATGATGGGGATGCAGATGCAACCAATGAACTTATAACGTCATTAAGTTATAATTCAAATACTCAAAAACTATCAATACTGGAAGGATCAAATACTAAGACAGTTGACTTAGCTCCTAAACAAGTTGCATTTAGAACAATAAAACATATCAACAATAGT